>ENA-UERK01000623-UERK01000623.1-human-gut-metagenome-genome-assembly--contig:-NODE-623-length-29414-cov-16.169752_pt1 | contig 29414 bp, 25 predicted proteins | sample MGYA00242957_ERZ507957 | MGnify/ENA primary metagenome ERZ507957 (study PRJEB26167, sample SAMN06115538) | human gut metagenome | host: Homo sapiens | place: China:Heilongjiang | collected 2015-11-06...
AAAGCAAAAGAAAATATTAAATTATTGAAACAGTCATTTTGCTGATTTTGGTTTTTATAATTAAATTATAAAAAAATATATAAAAAAAATAAAAATTTTTGCAAAAATCTCTTGACAAAATGGACTCTCGTGCGTATATTATCTACGAAATAAAAATTATGCTATAAAATGGGTAAATATGCAATTTTTTAAACGCATATTTGCAGAACTTAGAAACAACAATTATTTTGATTTGTGTAAATAGTTGCTTCCAGTGTTTTATTTCAATCTTTTATTACTGTCTCCTGAAAACAGGGCAAGACAGTTAATTTCAAAATGAAAGGAGGTGTAAGAATAATGATAAAAACTAAAGGTGATATTTTGCAAGCAATACCAAGTGATGCATATGTTCGAGTTAAAAAATGTGGATTGCAGACAGAAATAATGTATTCCACGACGCACTCAAGAGGAGGAAATACTCGCAAGGTGGGAAAAGACAAATATGTGATTGTAGATGGACAAACGGGCGAGGTTTCTGGTGAGTTAAATTATAAAAAGTCAAACTCTCGTATAGAGAGCCTTCAAGGAGTAAAAAATTCCTTACGCACTGTCAGAGATTTAATCAATACAAACTGTACCAATCTATCATATTGCAAATGGTTGACATTGACTTATTCCTATTTTATGAATGATATGAAAAAACTCACATTTGACTTTCAAAATTTCAACAAACGATGCCGCAAAAAATATGGCGGTTATGAATACATAGCCGTAAACGAGCCACAGAGCAACGGCAATTGGCATATTCATTGTATATTGATTTTCAGTCATAAAGCTCCTTTTATGGATCCAGGAGAAGTAAAATATAAACTGTGGCAACAGGGTAATGTTGATATTCACAACATTGATAACATAACTAATATTGCTGCCTATCTTACGAGCTATCTTCAAGACGCTGAGGATAGTGAATCAACCGATAAAGATGAACAATCCAGTCGCAGTGGCACACAAGATCTGAATGATGATTTGAACTGCAAGTCTGAAAGCCGTAACAATGGCAAAAAATACATAAAAAAGAAACGGTTATCGATGTATAGCTGTGGTAGTAACATTTACAGAACTTCTGTAAATATAAAAAGGCCTATAGAATATTATGATACATATGAAAATATTCAGAGAGCCAACATAGGCAAAATAACTTATAAAAATGTAATCAACATATCTAATGGGGATAAATTCAGAAATACACTTATATATGAAGTATACAGACTTGAAGATACAAAGTAAATATTACTCAGAAGTAATGATATTAATTAAAATAATGCTTGCTAAAACATAGGTGTGGCGTTATAATATGCGCCCGGATAATATTAAAATAAATATCAAGTTCAAAGGAGATGATATATTTAATGATAAGTAATTATAAAGATACAGTGGCAATTTTAAGCTTCAAAGAGGTTTGCGAATTGCTTGGCATATGCAGGAATACTCTTACCAAAATGATGAACAATAACGAAATAAAATATTGCAAGTTAGGAACGCAGTATAAATTCAGATATTGTGATATTATGTCGCTGTTTGATTATAATAACAGAGCGGGGGTATCGTGATTTATGCAGACGATCCTTTTTCAACGGAATAAGATTTGGTATGTCATACTGAGATATATCGATATAAACGGTCTCAGAAAAGAAAAACGAATATCGACGCACTGCGAAAAGAAAAGCGAGGCACAGCAAAAGGTCGGAGATATAGTCATACAGTACGCCGGACTTGAAAGTTCATCTGCAACGTATGATATGTTGGCTTGTGATTTTTTTGCCAGATGGAAAGAAAAACAAAAAGGGCGTGTTCAGCAATCAACATACGAAGGTTATGATACTTATTTCGGAAAGCATATAATTCCTTATTTTCAGAAAAAGCAATTAAAGCTCTATGAAATCAAGCCGAGAGATATTAAAACATTTGTGGACTATCTTACTACTAATGGGAGATGTAAAGGCAATGGTGGACTATCTCAGGTTTCTGTCCGCAAAATACTAAGCTTAGTCAGAGCATCTTTGGACGAAGCGGTATTGGAGGATATAATAAAAATCAATCCCGCTTCAAGAATAAAAGTTGAAAAAGCAAAGTGTGATATTGATAAAAAAGACAGAACGGTTTTTATGTCTGCTGATGAAGCGCAACATATGTTAAGTGCTCTTAATGGGCATTATCTTCAGCCTATGGTTTATGTAGCAATTTATTATGGCTTGAGAAAGTCAGAGGTTCTTGGACTAAGGTGGCAGGACATTGATTTTGTCAGAGACACAATTACCATCCAGCATACTGTTGTAAAGAATAAAACCATTATTGAAAAAGATTCAACAAAAACTTCAAATAGCCGCGCTGTAATGGCATTGATTGACGATGTTAAAAATGTACTATTGGGACTCAGGGAAAAAGAGCAAGGATATAGAGCTTTCTTCGGCTCTGATTATATAGAAAACGATTATGTATTTAAGCACGAAAACGGAAAGCCGTATCGCCCTGATACAATCACCAGAAGCTTCCAAAGGGCATTGAAAAAAGCCGGACTTCCGATAATGAGATTCCACGATTTAAGGCACAGCACGGCTTCTATTTTGTTTGATAAAGGGTGGGATATAGGCGAGGTCAGAGAATGGCTACGACACGCTGATATAGATACCACAGCAAACATTTATACACACGTTCGACAATTGAGAACAATTGCTCTTGGCAATGAGTTTAATAACACTTTCAAAATTTAAGAAAAAGATGGGGGTCTGATAAAGACTCCCCCTCATTACAGATTAACACATATGAAAATAAATGAATACAATTTGTCTTAGTTATCACTTTGGTTATCACTTCATAGAGTTTAGGGTACTGCAGAGCAACAAAAAAATCCGATAAGCAAGTGCTTGTCGGACTTTTTTTGGTCTGAGTGACTGGACTTGAACCAGCGGCCTCTACCACCCCAAGGTAGCGCGCTACCAACTGCGCCACACCCAGATGCATTCGCTATTATAGCACAAAGGCGATAAGAAGTCAAGAGAATTTTTAAAAAACTTTTTGAAAATTCCGAGTAAAATTTGAAAAGGCATGGTTGGGTTAAACAAATCATCAAGAAAATACTTATTTTTTCGAAAAATTTACACATGAAAAATCAAAATATTATTGCACTTATGAAAGATTTGTAGTATAATAAACTGTAAAAACCGAAATTTGCGGATTTTTCGGAAGAAATTCACCGCAAAGAATGAGAACAATAAGGCTAAGGAGAATAAAAGACTTCATGATTTCTTTAAAAAAAGAAGCGGCAAAAGCCGTTTATAATACCGCCAAAAATGCTTTTTCTTCCGCGGAAATACCGAGTGAAAGCGAAATTTTTGCGATGCTTGAATATCCGCCGGATGACAGCATGGGCGATATAGCATTTCCCTGCTTTCGTCTGAGCCGTGCACTTCATGCCGCGCCTCCCGTGATAGCGGGCAAAATATGCGCCGAGCTTGAAAATGCACTTCCCTGCTGTATCTCTGCCGTGACTGCTTCCGGCGGATATCTGAATTTTAAAATTTCCGACGAATATTTTTCCAAAAAGGTTCTCTCCGAGATTACAGAAAAAGGAGGAGACTACGGTGCTTCAGATATAGGTAAAGGCAAAACCGTTGTTCTCGATTATTCTTCGCCGAATGTGGCAAAGCCTTTTCATATAGGTCATCTCGGAACGACTGTTATCGGTCATTCGCTGAAGCTGCTTCACAACTATGCAGGCTGGCACTGCATCGGCATCAACCATCTCGGCGACTGGGGCACGCAGTTCGGCAAGCTGATTGTTGCCTATCGCAAGTGGGGTAGTCGCTCTGCTGTAGAGGCAGGAGAGATCGACGAGCTGGTCGCGCTCTATGTCAGGTTCCATGCCGAGGCTGAAAAAGATCCCTCCCTCGAGGATGCGGCGCGCGCCGAGTTCACTAAGCTGGAGCATGGCGACGAAGAAAACCACGCGCTGTGGAAATGGTTCATCGAGATTTCGTTGCGCGAGTACCAAAAAACCTATGACCAGCTCGGCATCACCTTTGACAGCTACAAGGGCGAGAGCTTCTACTATGACAAAGTTTCCTCTGTGGTGGAAACACTGCGTGAAAAGGGCTTGCTCAAGGTTGACGACGGCGCCTCGATTGTCGACCTTTCCGAATACAAAATGCCGCCCTGCATGATTCTGAAAAATGACGGCTCGTCCATTTATCCGTCACGCGATATCGCGGCGGCGGTCTACCGCATGGATACCTACCGTTTTGACAAGTGCATCTACGTCACCTCCGCCGGACAGTCGCTCCACTTTGCACAGTGGTTCAAGGTGGTCGAGCTTATGGGCTACGACTGGTATGACCGCCTTGTCCATGTACCCTACGGCACATGCAGTATCAACGGTGCAAAGCTCGCGACCCGCACGGGTAACGTAGTACTGCTTAAGGATTTGTTTGCCACCGCGATTGAAAAGGCTCGCGCAATCATTGAGGAAAAAAATCCCGCGATGGAAAACAAAGACGCTGTGGCAGAGGCTGTCGGCGTCGGCGCAATGATATTCTATTATCTCTCCAACAACAGAATGAAGGATATCAATTTCGTGATGGAGGACGCTCTTTCCTTTGACGGAAACACGGGTCCCTATGCTCAGTATACCTATGCGAGAACATGCAGCATCCTCGCAAAGGAAGGTGAAACAAGGCTTGCGCCCGTTTCTTCGCTCTGCCGTGAGGAACGCGAGCTGATAAAGACGCTTTCGCTCTTCCCCGAGAAGGTGCTGACGGCTATTGCCGACTACGAGCCTTCCGTCATAACGCGTTACATCCTCGATATATGCAATGATTTCAACCGCTTCTATCAGGCTTGCCCGATAAACAGCGCACCCGATGCGGATACGAAAGCCTTCCGCCGTGCGCTGACTAAATGCACAGGCGAAATACTTGCCCGTGCGCTTGAGCTTATCTGCATGAAGCATCCGGAAAAGATATAATTTCCGAATTTTTACAGTAAATAATTATACAGGAGATATATAAAAATGTCAGGACACAGTAAATGGAAAAATATCATGCACAAGAAGGAAAAGACCGATGCACAGCGCGCCAAGGTCTTTACCAAGATAGGCAAGGAGATTGCCATTGCCGTTAAAGAAGGCGGTCCCGATCCCATATCAAACGGCAAGCTGCGCGACCTTATCGCAAAGGCAAAAAGCAACAATGTTCCCAACGATAACATCGACCGTATCATTAAGAAGGCTACGGGTGCGGACGCCGTGGAATATGAAGAGATAACCTACGAGGGCTACGGTCCCTCCGGTGTTGCCGTCATAGTTGAAACGGCGACAGACAACAGAAACCGCACCGCCGGTGAGCTCCGCCATTACTTTGACAAGTTCGGAGGAAATCTCGGTCAGAGCGGTTGCGTCGGCTTCATGTTCTCCGACCGCGGCGTAATCGCCATTTCAAATGAGGACGGCGATGTCGATGCGGACAAGCTCATGGAGGATGCACTTGAGGCAGGCGCTTCCGATTTCACAGATGACGGCGATGTCCTTGAAATTCAGACCGAGCCGGATGACCTCTCCGCTGTCCGTGATGCTCTCGCGGCAAAGGGCTATGAATTCATTTCAGCCGAGATAGAAAAGGTTCCTTCCTCTTATATCAAGCTGGAAAATGAAGAAGATATCAGATATATGAATCTGCTTCTCGAGCACCTCGACGACAACGAGGATGTTCAGAATGTATGGCACAACTGGGAAGAATAATCGCGCATCCGACATAATACGCATATAATGTAAATGGGAGATATTCCGCACACGGTGCGGCTAAATGAGGAATTAAGGCAATGATAACAAAAGAAGAATATTCTGTAGAATTCAAAAGTATGTTCCGCGAGTATGATATTCGCGGCAGGGTAAACAAGGAGGAGCTTTGCCCCGAAAATGTATATAAGATAGTAAAGGCATACTGCAAATATCTGAAGAGAAGAAACATCACACGCGCTGTCTGCGGCTATGACAACAGAGCCTGCTCGCCCGCCTTTGCGGAGGCGGCTGTAAAAGCGCTCCGCGAATGCGGCATAGATGTTTTCTTCACGGGTCTTTCGCTCTCTCCGCTCGTATACTTTGCTCAGTACTATCTGAAATGCGAGGGCGCGGTTATGATAACGGCAAGCCACAACCCCGACGGCTGGTCGGGCTTCAAGCTTGCAAAGGGCTACTCCAAAACGCTCGAGCCCGACGATATCAAGGAGGTCTATTCCCTGCTTGATACGCCCGATGAGACCTGCGCCATGGGCAGCTATGAGGAGGTCAACGTCCGCGACGCGTATATCGACGATATAGTTTCCCGCATACATATGGGAGACAAGAAGCTCCGCGTGGTTCTCGATGCGGGCAACGGCGGCGCCGGTCTCTTCGTTTATGAGGTATTCCAGCGTCTCGGCTGCATGACCTTCCAGCTCAACTGCGATCCCGATACGACATACCCGCATTACTTCCCGAATCCCTCCGACCTCAAGGGCAGACAGCGCATGCGCGAAATGATTCTCCACCCCTATATCCATGCGGATATCGGTCTTTCCTTTGACGGCGACGGCGACAGAATAGGCGTCATTGATGAAAAGGGCGGCAATGTATGGAGCGATATCATCCTCGCTCTCATCGCAAAGCAGCTCCTCGAAAAGAAGCCCGGCGCTACAGTAATCTACGATGTAAAGTGCTCAAAAACGCTCACCGATGTGATAGAGGCAAACGGCGGAAATCCCGTAATGTGGAAAACAGGTCACTCATATATCAAGGCAAAGCTTCATGAGATGAATGCCGAGCTTGCGGGCGAACGCAGCGGTCACATCTTCATCTCCGGCGACGACTGGTACGGCTTTGACGATGCCGTTTTCGTTGCTGCAAAGCTTGTGGAGTTCCTCTCTCATCAGAAAGAAAGCGTAAGCGAAATAATAGATACATTCCCGAAATATGTCACATCTCCCGAAATCAAGGCGCGCTGTGCGGACACGGAAAAGTACGGAATAGTAGATAAAATAACGGCAGAGCTGAAGGCAGCTTATCCCGGTAAGGTCTGCGATATAAACGGAGCGAGAGTTTCCTTCCCTCACGGCTGGGGACTTATCCGCCCGTCATCCAATCTTCCCGAGATAGTTTTGATATTTGAGGCAGATACGATGGAGCATATGCTCGAGATAAGAGAAATCTTCAAGAGCTATACAAGAAAATATCCCGAAATCTCCGATAAATGGGATAACGATGTAATGTAAATATAATCAAAGGAAAGGGGCGGCATCATGATAGAGACGGCAGAGCGTTTTGACGAAAAGCTCGGTATAAAATGCGTTGACATATCGGGTGTCACTTCCCTTTCCGTCGCCGATACATTCGATTGCGGGCAGTGCTTCCGCTTTGAGAGGCGGGACGGCTATACCGACGGCGTCGCCTACGGCAGATATATCCGCATCTGTCAGACAGATGATAAAATAACTCTCTGCGGGTGCGACAGCGTCGACTATGAAAAAATCTGGCGGCAGTTTCTCGCTCTCGATGAGGACTATGACGCTGTGAAGCGCGATATAGGCGAGCATTTCGGCGTCTACGGTGATACGATTTTTTCCGCAATGGAAAGAGCGGGAGGCATAAGAATCCTGCGTCAGGAGCCGTGGGAGGCACTCTGCTCTTTCATCATCTCGCAGAACAACAATATCCCGAGGATAAAAAAGATAATCCGCACACTCGCGGAAAGGTACGGCGAGGCTTTTACCGCTTTCGGCGAAACGCACTACGCCTTTCCTGCTCCGGAGGCGCTCTCGGCAGCAAGCGAGGACGAGCTTAAAAGCTGCGGCACCGGTTTTCGCGCGAGATATATTCTCGACGCGGCAAAAAAGGTTTCCTCGGGCGAGATAGATTTCTCCGCCATCCGAGGCGCGGGCGATGAGGAAGCGGCAAAGTATCTCATGACCATATGCGGCGTGGGCGCAAAGGTTGCCGCATGCACGTTGCTCTACGGCTTCCACAGGACGGCGGCTTTTCCCATAGATGTATGGATTAAGCGCGTGCTGGACAAGTATTACCCCGATGGCATAGATATAAGCTCGCTCGGAGCCTATGCCGGCATCGCACAGCAATATCTCTTTTATTACGAACGGTACATACAGGCGCAGGAAGCGCACGATATAAACAAAGGAAAGGAATAATAAAAATGCTGGACATCAGATTTATTCGCGAAAATCCCGAAATCGTAAAGCAGAATATAAGAAACAAGTTTCAGGACTCCAAGCTCCCCCTTGTCGACGAGGTAATAGAGCTCGATGCCGAAAACCGCCGCACCATACAGGAGGCAAACGACCTGCGTGCCGAGAAAAACCGCCTCTCCAAGCAGATAGGCGTTCTCATGGCGCATGGTCAGAGGGAAGAAGCCGAGGCGACGAAAAAGAAGGTTGCCGAAAGCGCGGCGCGTCTCTCCGAGCTTGAAAAGGCAGAGCCAGAGCTTGAGGAAAAGATAAGAAAAATAATGCTCATCATCCCGAATATCATCGACCCGAGCGTTCCGATAGGTCCCGACGACAGCCACAATGTAGAGGTTGAGCGCTTCGGCGAGCCGAAGATTCCCGATTTTGAAATTCCCTATCACACGCAGATAATGGAAAGCTTCAACGGCGTCGATATGGATGCCGCAGGCAGGGTTTCCGGAAACGGCTTCTATTATCTGATGGGCGATATAGCCCGCCTGCACAGCGCAGTGCTCGCTTATGCGCGCGACTTCATGATAGCAAAGGGCTTTACCTACTGTATCCCTCCATTTATGATTCACGGCAATGTTGTCGAGGGTGTAATGAGCCAGAACGATATGGACGCCATGATGTATAAAATAGAGGGCGAGGATCTCTATCTCATCGGCACATCCGAGCATTCCATGATAGGCAAATTCATCGACCAGATGATTCCCGAGGCAAGCCTGCCGCAGACCCTGACAAGCTACAGCCCCTGCTTCCGCAAGGAAAAGGGCGCGCACGGCATAGAGGAGCGCGGCGTTTACCGCATTCACCAGTTTGAAAAGCAGGAAATGATAGTCGTTTGCCGTCCCGAGGACAGCATGGCTTGGTATGAGAAGATGTGGCGCTATTCCGTTGAGCTTTTCCGCTCCATGGATATCCCCGTGCGCCAGCTCGAATGCTGCTCCGGAGACCTCGCCGACCTCAAGGTCAAATCCTGCGATATCGAGGCATGGTCGCCACGCCAGCAAAAGTATTTTGAGGTTTGCTCCTGTTCAAATCTCGGCGACGCACAGGCACGTCGCCTGCGCATGAGAGTAAAGGGTGCAGACGGCAAGACTTATCTGCCGCACACGCTCAATAATACCGTAGTCGCTCCGCCGAGAATGCTTATTGCCTTCCTTGAAAATAATCTTCAGGCGGACGGAAGCGTAAAGATTCCGGAGGTTCTCAGACCTTATATGGGCGGCATGGAAAAGATAGAGAGAAAATAACTCTCGGAGGAAAAAATGATTATTCAACCAAAGGAAACAACAATTGCCTATCGTTGTCCCGAATGCGGTGCTACTGTTCATTCCGTAGTCGGCATATTTGCCCTCTCGGGCGACAGGATAAAACTCAAATGCTCCTGCGGCGGAAGCGAACTGCTGATAGAAAACACCGCCGACGGCAAAATGCGTTTCACTGTGCCCTGCATATTCTGTCCGAATCCGCACAGCTTCCTTATCTCCAGAAAAACCATACTCTCTCGTGAGCTTTTCACTATTCCGTGCGGTCTTGCGGGCTATGACATCTGCTTTATAGGCAGGGAGGATAGGGTTCGCGAGGCTGTCGAGCAGTCGGATAAGGAGCTCTATGAGGAGATATCCGCAGAGGAGCTTCAGAGCATCAAGGAAAGCAACAGCGAGGATTCCTATTATGACGAGCATATCGCCGATATGCTGATATATGTTTTCGGTGACCTCTGCGAGGAGGGGAAAATCCACTGCAACTGCAAGGACGGCGGCGACTACCTCTGCGAAAAAGACAAGGACTGCGTCCGCATCTCCTGCAAAAAATGCGGTGCCTCGCTTGAGGTTGAAGCGGAGGACAGCCCCGCCACGCATGCTGTTCTCCATGCAAATGAAATCTATTTAAATTAAATAAAAGTGAGGAAAAAATCATGAGTAAAATCGTATGCTTCGGTGAGCTTATGCTCCGTCTCAATCCCGAGGGCTACCTGCGCTTTGAACAGGCAGACAAATTTATGGCTACCTTCGGCGGCGGTGAAGCAAATGTCGCTGTTTCTCTTGCAAACTTCGGCATGGATGCTTCATTCTGTTCCAAGCTTCCCACGCATGCTATAGGCAATATGGCTGTCCGTGCGCTCCGTGCAGAGGGCGTTGCAACAGCGGATATCGTCCGCGGCGGCGAGAGAGTCGGCATTTATTATATTGAAAAAGGCGCTTCTCAGCGCCCCTCAAAGGTTATCTATGACAGAAAGTACAGTGCCATCGGCATGGCAAGCCGCGATGATTTCGATTGGGACAAAATACTCTGCGATACAATATGGTTCCATTTCACAGGCATCACTCCCGCGCTGGGCGACAATGTTGCCGAAATCTGCCTCGATGCAGTAAAGGCATGCCGTGCAAAAGGCATAAAGATAAGCTGCGACCTCAATTTCCGCAAAAATCTCTGGACAAGCGAAAAAGCGGGCAAGGTTATGGGTGAGCTGATGCAATATGTCAATGTCTGCATCGCAAACGAAGAAGATGCCGACAAGGTATTCGGCATAAAGCCCGACCACAATGATGTGGACAGCGGCAAGCTCAATCGCGAGGGTTACATTGATGTCGCAAAGAAGCTTTCCGAGCGTTTCGGCTGCGAAAAAGTGGCTATCACTCTGCGTGAGAGCATCTCCGCAAATGATAACAACTGGGCGGCTATGCTCTATGACGGAGAAAAGGCATATTTCTCCAAAAAATATGCCGTGCATATAGTTGACCGCGTAGGCGGCGGCGACTCCTTCGGCGCAGGTCTTATTTACAGCCTGCTCTCCGGCTATGATATGCAGGATACGATAGAATTTGCCGTAGCGGCTTCCTGCCTCAAGCATTCTATCGAATATGATTTCAACCGCGTTTCAGTTGATGAGGTAAAGGCTCTCGTCAAGGGCGGCGGCAGCGGCAGAGTACAGAGATAAATTTTTAAAAAGCATAAAACAGTGGAGCGGTGCTCTCCTGTTTTATGCTTTTTTTCTTTTTGAAGAGGCGTCGTACTTTTGCGTGAACAAAAGTATCAAAATGTTACTTTGTTCAAGCGGAGACGGGGCATCGTGGCTTTGGCAAGTGCGCTGACGGGATGGAGAGCGTATTTTTTATTTTCGATGTTTGCCGTACTCCGACTTTATCTTGTAGGGGTCGGCGCCATCGACGACCCGCATGGTAGGGGAATTAACACATATGCGAAGCATGTGTGTTGGCGTCGCCGAGACAGGGGTCGAACATTGTTCGCCCGCGAAGAAGCATAAATAAGCTTTTCTTTTATCGCGCTTTTTAGTGACAAAAAGCGCGGCAAAAGTCAGCAAGGAGGACTCGCGCCGTCCTCCTTCCAAACCACCAGCGGCGTGCACGAGTTAGTCGCGCGAGCCATGCGTGGCAAGTGCGTGCGGCACATGGCAGAGTAAAAGTCGGCAGTATCGCTCCCTCCGCAATCTCATACTACCACGCGAGCGAACATAGCGCACGAAAAAGCCGAGCAGATTCGTGCACGCATTGTCTGCACGCCCGCATAATAGGGTTGGCGGGCGTGGGTCTGGTACCTGCGCTGACGGGATAAAGAGATAAGCAGTATTTACACCTCATCCGTCAGCCTGCGGCTGCCACCTTCTCCCACTGGAGAAGGCTTGTCAACCCCATCAGCACAAACCGCCTACACCATTTTGCGCTGTGCCATTTGAAAAGCAATCATCTTTGTTACATGCGGCACCTTTTTATTTTTGAAAAAATTAGCATCTCGTTAGCCTTCTCCTGCGGGAGAAGGTGGCGCGGTTTACCGCGACGGATGAGGTGTTACTACAACATATTACCAAAGCACCCCCATGTTGCTATGTTCACACCAATACTTTCGCCAAAGCTTAAACACCCTGTCTCGGCGACGCCGACCGAGTTTGCTTCGCAAATCGGTCAATTCCCGCCCTACAAGATAAAATTCAACTACAAACAAACCGCAAAATAAAAATCATCTCAAACTTTAAATATAAAACAGGGAATCCGCTCAGATTCCCTGTTTTTCCATACTTATTTTATATTCTTCCCTGCCGTTTTGGCGATAAACTCAAGTATGCGGCAGGCGGATTCTTCCACGCGCCCGCGCGAAAGCTCGCCGCTCCTTATCGCATCGGCAACAGCGGGAGCATTACCCGATGCCATCTTCAGGTCATGTCCCGCCGCAAGCTCGCGTACATGGACGGAATTATTTTCCCAGTCGGTGACGAGCATGCCGCAATATCCGAATTCATCGCGCATGATTTCCCTGCATATCGTGCCGTATTCGGGCACTTTTGTTCCGTTGATGAAGTTATACGAGGTCATTATCGCGTATGGCGATGCTTCTTTTATCGCTATTTCAAAGCCGCGCATGTATATTTCGCGGAGTGCTCTCCCCGAGATATAGCTGTCGGACTGGAGACGGCGATATTCCGTGCTGTTGGCGGCAAAATGCTTTATCGTGGCACCTACGCCGCATTCCTGCACACCGCAAACCACAGAGGCGGCTATCTTGCCCGTCACAAGCGGATCCTCGGAATAATACTCAAAACTTCTGCCGCAGAGCGGATTTCGATGGATATTCATGCCCGGGGCGAGCCACATATCTATATTATAGAGCAGACACTCGGCACCTATCGCTCTGCCGAATTCCTCGGCAAGCGAAGTATTCCATGTGCAGGCGAGCATCGTACCCGAGGGATATACGGTAGTATTTCTCTCGAGACGAAGCCCCACGGGTCCGTCCGCCCAGTATGCCTCCGGAATACCGAATTTCTCGCTGTAGCCTATCTGTCCTTTTTCGTTTCCGCAGGTGAGAGCCGCAAGCTCGTCATCGCTCATTTCGCGCACGATATCCTCGGCACTGATTTCTCCGCGCACAAAGCGGGCAAACACACCGTCGGCATAGCCCTCGGGAATGCGGCGAATGTATTCCTTTTCCTCTGTTTTTGTCTCGTCCGCACCGCCGTCAGCATGGCGGACAGCCTCAGCGGCATCGGCAGAACTCGGCTTCACCTCGATATATGCTATCTCGGGCGAAGTACGTGTGGCGGAAACTATCTTCAGATAGCATTCTCCGTGCGGAAGTGCAAGACGGAAAGGCTCCGAAGTCTTATAGATAACAGCACCATCCCTCTCCGCTGTCTTTTTCAGCACGACGGAGCCAAGCTCGCGGCGAACATTTGAAACAAGCACCGAGAAGCAGTCGGAGAGAAGCATATCGTCATAAGGATTATAATATCGAAGCGAAAAATCATATATTCCCGCCTTTTCCACCTCGAGTCTGTATGTGGCATAGCGCCCGGGCGTGTGCATCCGCGCAAGCGAAAATCCGTGCGCCATATCGGCATCATCGGAGAAGGCACGCGGCACGACATAAAGCGCACATTCGCAGAATCTGCCGCCCTCGATAAGCGATTTTTCTCCGCTTATCACCGCCGGCGAATCGTCTTTTGCAAGGACAAGCGCGGCAGAGGCGCACGCCCTTTTCGGCTTTACCGAAAGCGTCACCTTTCCTGCGGAAAATACGGCGTTTCCGCCGAAAATCTCCGCTCTGCCCGCTCTTATTTCAAAATCATCATAAGGAAGCGGCAGTCCGTCAGCCCCTTCAAGAAGAAGGTGATATGTTCCGTGCACGGAAATATTGAAAAGCGTCTCAGCGGCGCCGTCCGCAAAATCGAGCTTTACTCTCGTTTTGCCCGCAGGCGCGACGATTATCCCGTCTGCAGGGTCCGGCGCAATGTGTTCAAGGCTCTCGCAGCTTCCGTCAAGTCGGAGCCTCTCGTCGAGCCGCGTATCGAGATGCACACATCGCTTTATCACGCGCATCTCCGGCAGGTCATATGTGCCGCAGGGCTGAAGCTTTTCTGCATTATTTCCGCAGAAAATGCCGTACCGCCCCGCTTCCATCACCCATGCGTCGCGCTCGCCGGTCTTTCCGCTGTCGTCGAAGCACGCCATATCCGCCGTATTAAAGCACAGGCGCAGAGTCTCGCTCTCACCCGCCTCAAGCAGGCGCGTTTTGGCAAAGGCGCGAAGCTCATATCTCGGTTTATCGATGGTGCCTGCAGGCGAGGACGAATAAAGCATCACCGTCTCCTTGCCCGCTCTCTTTCCGATATTGCGCACATTTATCTCGGTGCATATTTCCGTGTCGGTCGCCGAAAAAGACAAAGGCTCGGCGGCAAACTCCGCATACGAAAGACCGAAGCCGAAAGGATAGAGCACACTCTGCCCAGCCGAAGCGAAGCTCTCATAATATCTGTAGCCGACGAAAATATCCTCTTTATACTTTTGTATAATACCTCCGCGCGAGCCGAAATCCTGTGCCGACGGGCATTTTTCATATGAGGTTATTGCCGTATCGGTCAGCTTGCCGGAGGGCGAAACCGCACCCGAGAGCACGCGTGCGAGCGCATGACCGCCCTCCATTCCCGGCATGGAGAGAAGCAAAAGCGCCTTCACATACGGACGAAGTGAAAAAGACATATCCATCAGGTTGCCCGAGTTTATCACCACTATCACATCGCGAAAATGTCTGCCGAGCGCCGAGAGCATCTCCTCTTCTCCATCGGAGAGCAGATAATCGCCGACCGTAGGAAAAGCATCATCATTTTCGCCCGCCGTTCTTCCTATTATAAATACGGCTTTCTCTGCACCTCGCGCGGCGCAGGCGGCGATATCCTCCTCTGAGAGCGGCATTTCCTCGTTTATATGCGAGCCGCTTCCCCAGACGTCAAAGGTGCGTATGGGATTTTCCGCAGTCCATCTGCGGTATTTTTCGGCAAGGATTTCATCGCAGGAGATGCCCTCCGCTTCCATGCCGTCGAGAATCTCGGCGCAGTGCTCGCATGTGCAGAAAGCGGAGCCTGTCCCGCATTTGATAAGGTCGAGCTGTGTCCTGCCGAAAACGGCGACTTTTTCGCTGCCGAGAGGGAGAACACCCTCATTTTTGAGCAGGACTATTCCCTCCTCCGCGATTTTCCGCACGAGCGCATAGCGTTCGTTTTTATCAGTGTAATTGACCATATTCCCCTCCGTCACAGTTTTTTTACGCTCATCTTCGGCGTGACATACGCCGTGTAATTTGAGTAATAAACCACCTTGCCGGGCTTGGCGCCGCTTGGTTTTTTCAGATTTTTTACAAGTGTGTAATCAACAGCCGCATTCTGCGTATCGGATATGCTCGAGTAATATGCGGCAAGCTCCGCCGCCTCTGTGAAATCACGGGCATCCGGCTCCTCACCCTGCTCGCAGAGCATTATCACATGAGCACCCGCGCTGTTTTTTACATGAAACCACCAGTCGTGCTTTCTCGCCAGCTTCATGCTGACATAGTCATTCTGAATATTGTTTTTTCCGCAGATAAGCTCGCGTCCGCCGGAGGTTACAAACCGTGCCACCTTCGGTGTATGCTTCTCTGCGGCTCTCGGACTGCATTTTTCTGCGGTCTTATGCAGATATCCGCCCAGTATAAGCTCGCGGCGTATCTCATCAATATCCGCCTCCGTCTCGCACATGGAAACGGCATTTTCCACCGTGGCGAGGTATTCGATATCCGCCTCTGCTATCCTTATCTGCTCGGCGAGAATCCCCTTCGCCGTCTTTAATTTGGTATATTTCCTGTAATATTTCGCCGCGTTCTGCGCGGGAGTCAGCTTTTCGTCCAGCGGCACACGGACAGTCTCTATCGTGTCGCCATCGGCACTGTAATAGTCGGGGACATCGGCAAATTTTGCCTTCTGCCTGAGCATATAGGCGGAAGCTGTGATGAGATCGCCCCAGCGCTTGTATTTATCCATCTCATCGCAGTCGGCAAGCTCTTTTTTCAGGATATTCAGCTTCTTAGCGAGCTTCTGACGGTTACCCGAGACAGCCGTATGTATATCATGCGTTTTCTGCCGCAGGATAGCTGCCGTATCCTTGCTCTCAAAATAGAAATCCAGCATTTCCGAAAAGCCGGCGAAGTTTTTCTTTTTCGCGTTTTCGCCGTACTGCGTTATATCGACAAACGAGAAGTCAAAAGGCTCGCCGTTTTCCCGCATAACTACGGTCGGCACGGCGCCGCTCCCGTCTGCCGCCCCTGCAATCTCCGAAAACGAAGCCCAGAGGCTCTCCTTTTCTGCGTCAATGCAGAGCCTGCCGAGCGCACCCGCGCGAAAGGCAACCTCCCGCGCCGCTATCGGGGCAAAGCCCGCATAAGTCGACAGGATAAATTCCTCACAGGGCTTCTCGCCGGAAGCGCTCATGCGCGAGATAAAAGCGTCATGCGTCTCGCCTGTCGGCATAGCCTTGTCCTGTGACGGCGGAAGTTCATATTCCGCGCCCGAAACAAGCGGGCGCTTGCCCTCGGTAATATCGCCCGCGCGCAGAAGCCCGAGTATCTTCTTTTTGCCGTCGATATCGCCCGCATAGATGATATTGCTGTATTTTCCCATTATCTCGACTATGAGATATCTTTTGCAGGCAAAGCCGAGTTCATCATATGAATCAAGCGCTATTTCCACCGCGCGCTCAAAGCCGAGCGTGTATATACCCGAGACGGCAGCACCGGAGATATGCCTGCGCAACTGCTGACAAAAGGACGGCGGCGTCTTGGGATTTTCGCGCACTGTCTCCGTTATACCCACGCGTGAAGCCCCGGGAGTGGCGCAGAGGAGCAGGCGGCGCGTCTCCCCGCCCTTGCGGCAGAGAAGCACCATGCAGTAGCGCGACGGCTGATATATTTTCTCTATTTTCGAGCCGCGAAGCGCCGAGTCAAGCTCGCGCGAAACGAGGACGGCTGTAAATGTATCGAAAGACATTTTTTATCCTTTCAAGAAAAATGCGGGCAGGACAAGGGAACATAAAGCCCCGAGCCTCCCCGCTTTTTCACCTTTATTTCATTGATTTTACATTTATTTTGTCATAAATCTTCTGATTGTATGCATAGCAGACGAGATTCTGAGTATATGCGCCGACCGTCGCCTTGTATTCGCTGTACTGCGGTGTATATTGCGAAGAGCCTGCCGCATAATAGCGGAATATTGTTTCGCCTATTGACGTGTCGCCATATACAAAGCTTTCGTCAAAGCCGAGGCGCTTGATTATGCAGAAATATCCGAACTCCTCATCGTAGTCGCCCGTGAGTATATCGCTCGTATCACCGATATTGAGTCCGTTCACCGTTGTCGAAACAAAGCTTGATACGGAAGAACCGTTTGTATTTTCCGAGCCGAGAATGACCGACGAAGTGTCAAAATAAATCTCGCTTGATGAGACTCCGCTGTCGTATTTCTTTATCACATCGTTTATCGAAGTGCCCGCATCAAGCTCTGCCTTTGCCGCATTTATCTTCTCCCAAGCGGCTTTTTCCGAAGAGGAATCACCCTTTGTAAAGAGAACAAGCACCTGCTTGATATGGAAATAGTACTTCTCTGCGTGTGCAACGGCATCAGGCGCGATATGCTTTTTCACTCTCGATGAAAGCAAGTTGCGCAAATAAGAAAATCTGACATGATCCTCTGACGTTCCGAGGCTCTTGAAAAGCTTCTGATACATCTCATCGGTATAGCTGTCGATATTGTCTATTCCCTCGGTCTTGCCGTTTGCCTCGAGATATTTGCGCAGGTTTGCCTTGTATCCGCTCTCAAACGAATCGTAATCCTCCTGAGTAAGCCCCACGCCGTATTTTTCGGCTATGGCATAGAGCGCATAAAACTCCATGAGGTCATCCTCTGTCATTTCCTTTACAGCCTTTGTCTGCTCGTCTACCGTGGTGAAAAGCAGTTTCTTGTTTTCATCCTCGAGAATGCCGTCGCCGAGCAGGGATTTATAATACATGAAAACACCATAATATTCGTCAAAGGGAACGAGGTATTCCTTCTTGCCGTCGCCTACATCGAGAACAAGGCGAAGCGCATAGTCAACCTTTACTCTCATGCCCAGCCAGTTATAAAGCCCGGGCTTTCTTGTGCACGAGGTGAAAACTCCGAGTGAAAGGATGAGCGCGAAAATCACGCAAATTATCTTTATAAATCTTTTCATTTTGAACTCCGTTCGCTTTTATATTTTTAAATCAAAAGTGTCCGACTAAGTTATTATAAAATATATTACCACTATATTACCACAAATCATCTCAAATTTCAACTTATATTTTGAATTTTTACATATTATCGGCAAAAATATCGCGAAGTATCGCATCTCTCTGTAATTCCACGGCGGAAAAATCGATATTTTCGCCGTAGATTGCCTCAAGAGCCGCATGGGCGCGGCGCACTCCGGCAAGGTTTTCCTCTGCCGCACGGATGAGGCAGTCATAGCACCTGCCCGAGAATTTCAGCTTGCGGCGCATGGCGGAAAGCCTGCCTTTATCGGCAAAGCGAAGAATATTTATATTCCTGTCGCTCGCTTTCAGTTTTTCTTCATCGCGGCATATGTAAAAAAGCGTGTCGGCTTCCTTTAAATAGAGAGATTCTGTCCTGTCTCGGCGAAGCGGAGACGGGCATTTTACAAGCGAAATGCCGAAGCTCTCGCAAAGTTCGCAGAAAGAGGTGAGAAAATATCCGCCGAGCCCGTATTTGTCGGAAACGGTATAGACCGTACCCGCAGCTTTTTCGAGAGTCGGCAGATGCACGTTTCCGGATGTTCCTATGGCATCGACATATCGAACCTCGCTCCTGCCGGCTTTTCCCGTCGGCAGCTTCATCGCGCGCAGGAGCCGCCGCTGTGCACCTGCCGCCTTCTCTCCGTTATATGCCGAAAGTGCGCTCTCCTCTATTTCGCGGTGCACGCGCCCCGCCGCGGAGAGAAAGCGGTATGCCGCATGGTAAAGCTCCGAGTTTTCGGTCGCAAGCCCGATTATCTCCCCGCGGCGCTTTCGCAGCGCCGCGATGTCAAAGGCACCGTAGAGGCTGATTATCGTCTCGCATGCTCCGGGATATTTCGGGTCGGTCATATGCGGTGCCGTGCCGTCTATCACGGCACAGGAGCGCTCGGGTATCACTATCCCGTCCAGCGACGAGGTATCAGACGAGCAATAATAAAGCTCGGGAGAGTATCCGCGCCCGCAGGCATACTCCGCTATCTGCCGCATGAGGGTAGATTTACCTGTTCCCGGTCCGCCCTTGATGATGAAAATTTTATCGAGTGCGCTCGGCGGAAATACGCTTTCGAATATGCTGTAAAAGCCCTCCTCCGTATTTGCCGCCGCAAAAAATTCGCGTATCCCGTTTCTCATATGTGCCGCCTTTCCGCCGTCATTTTCTTCACATATTCGGGAAGAAAAGCGGCTTGTGGTTTCTTTTTGTTTTATTTTCAATGCATTGTATGCCGCGATATGGGCAAATGACAAAGATTTTTTTAAAGAATCGGAATAAATTTTGTAAAATCATATTGACATACGGCTATAACTTGTGTATAATGATAAACGAGAATTTTTGTTCTGAACGCTTTGTTTTATTTGCGGGGGGAGGGATTAAGAATGGCTGAGATAAGAGTTAAAGAAAACGAATCGCTTGACAGCGCTCTTCGCAGATTCAAAAGACAGTGCGCTCGTTCTGGCGTTATTGCCGAAGTAAAGAAGAGAGAGCACTACGAAAAGCCGAGTGTTAAACGCAAGAAAAAATCTGAAGCAGCAAGAAAGCGCAAGTTTAAAAGCTGAGAGCTGATTGCAGCACGCCCCGCGAGGCTTATAGCTTTCGCGAGGCGTTTTTCATTATCAAAATAATTTAAGGTGTTTTTATGCGCGAGCTTAAAAAATATATAGAAATAGGAAAAATAATCAATACGCGTGGAATCCGCGGCGAGGTGAAAATAGAGCCTTGGAGCGACAGTCCCGATGCTCTTCGCGGTGTTCGGTGCTTTTATTTTGCCGATGGGAGCAGTATCCCCGTGCTCGGCAGTCGCGTGCTCGGCGGACGCTTTCTGCTCGCCACGCTTGAGGGGATAAATACACCCGAGGCGGCGGAGAAATTAAAGGGCAAGGTTATAAGCGCGCGCCGCGAGGAAATAAAAAAGGCGGCGGGAGATGTTTTTATCTGCGATATGATAGGGCTTCCGGTGATAGACTGCGAAAGCGGCACGGTTTACGGCACGCTTCGCGAGGTGACAGACGGCGTGGCGCAGAAGATATATTCCGTGAAAACGGAAAAGGGCGATGTGCTGATCCCCGCCGTTCCCGAATTTATCAGGGAGATAGATGTGGAAAAAGGCATTTTTATAAAGCCGATAGCGGGCTTTTTTGATGAAAGCGAGGAAGTATGATGCGCTTTGATATAATGACTCTCTTCCCCGAGCTTATAGAAACGGTGCTCTCCGAGAGCATAATCGGCAGGGCGCAGAAGGCGGGCATACTCGAGGTTCATGCGCACAATATCCGCGATTATTCCAAGGATAAGCACCGCAGGGTGGACGATACTCCCTACGGCGGCGGCAAGGGAATGCTCATGAGTCCCGTCCCGATATACGACTGCTTTACTGCGATAACCGCGCCCGAGGTTAATTTTTGCAGTCGGCGGCGAGTGATATATATGTCGCCGCAGGGCAAGGTGCTCACGCAGGCGAAGGCGGCTGAGCTTGCCGCGGGCTATGACAATCTCGTCATTCTCTGCGGGCACTACGAAGGTGTGGACCAGCGGATAATAGACGAGATAATAGATGAGGAGATATCCATCGGCGACTATGTTCTCACGGGTGGCGAGATACCTGCGTGCATACTCACAGATTGCGTCGGCAGGCTCGTGCCCGGCGTGCTCTCCGATTCCGAATGCTATGAGAAGGAGAGCTTTTCCGATAGGCTTCTCGAATATCCGCAGTATACGCGTCCGTATGATTTCCGCGGCAGGCTCGTTCCTGACGAGCTGATAAGCGGGCATCATGCCAATATAGAAAAGTGGCGCGCGGAAAAGGCTCTCGAAAAAACGCGCCGCGTGCGTCCCGACCTGCTCGGGGAAAAATAAGGCGGCACATGCTTTTTCGGTTTTATATATTTGTATATAATATCGGATTTGCGTCAATAATCAAGCGATAAAATTTTTTGAGGGAGGGAAAAGCATGGTAAAGACCCGCAGTGCCGTAAAGACAGTCGGGACTATGATGGCGGTGACGGCGGCTTCAAAGCTGCTCGGCATGGTGCGTCAGATGCTTTTCGGCTCCGTTTTTGCCGAGAGCGTCGAAGCCTCGGCTTTTCTTGCCGCATCTTCCGTTTCACTCTCGCTTTTCGATATTCTCTTCGCCTCCGCCATAGCAGGATGCTTTATTCCCATGCTCGGCTCGGCAAAAAGAGAGAGCGGCGAGCGCGCGGAAAAATTTGCCGCATCGTTTACCTGCGCCGTTTCGCTTGCGATAGTGCTCACCTCGGCGCTGGGCATCATCTTCTCGCGGCAGGTGACAGCTCTGCTCTCTCCCGCTCTTGACGAAGCGACTGCCCTGCTTGCGGCAAGGCTTCTGCGCATTATGCTTCCCGCATCGCTTTTTGCGGGGCTCGCACATATCGCGGCGGGCATTCTCCAGTCCTACGGATTTTTCATACTGCCTGCCGTGGCTTCTTCCGTATCAAATCTTCTGCTGATAATTACGCTTCTGTTTTTCCGCGGCACACCGGACGAAAGAAGCATCGTCATTCTCTCTGCGGTATATACGCTCTCGTGGGCTGTTCAGGCGGCAACACTTGCCATACCGGCGACGGCAAAAAAAATTCTGCGATTTAAGAAGCCCGATATGAAAAATCCCGATATGCACGCGGCGCTGAAAAAGGCACCCGCGATAACGGCAGGCTCGCTGATTCTTCCCTGCAGCCTGCTCGCGGCGACGTTCTTTGCGCCTTTCATCTCGGCGGGAGCCATCAGCGCATACAACTACGCATACAATATATTTATTATCGTCTCCGGCATACTGACATACGGCGTGTGCAATTATATTTTTCCGAAGCTCTCCGATGTAAACGGAGAGGAAAACGGCGAAGCCTTCCGCCTGCTCACGCAAAACGGTATAAAGAGCGCTCTGCTTCTCGTTCTTCCGTTTTCGGCGGGCAGTCTCGTGCTTTCGCAGAGGATAGTGGAGATAATCTATCTTCGCGGAAATTTCTCACAGGCGCTTGCCGCCGACTGTGCCTCTCTCTTTTCGGTATTTGCGCTTGCCATGCCGTTTTTCGCTCTTTATGAAACACTTCTTCGCGCATTTTATTCCAAAGGCATCGTGCGCCTGCCGACCGTGGCGGCGGCGGTGGCAGTCGCCGTCTGCATAGCGGCGGAGCCTGTTTTTTTCGCAATAACGGAAAAGCACATCATCTCCCTCGCGCTCTCTTTTCTCGCGGCGCAGATCTGTGCGGCGGCTATTCTGCTCTTCGGTGGTGCAATAAAGCTCGGATTTTTCACCCGTCGTACAGCACCCGATGCGGCAAAAGCGGTGTTCTCCGCACTCGTCTGCGGCTTCTCCATGTACTTTCTCGACACTTTTGTCGGCAAAATATCGATAAAAAACACATTTTTTAAAAATTTCTTCGTCTCTGCTATTGTTTTTTTGGCAGGAAGTGTGGTATATTTAATATGTATATATCTTTTCGGGCTTCTGCCGAAAGGAAAGCATAAAGCACGAAGGGAGGACAGCTGATGACGGTACAGAAAAATAAGAAAAGAGCCGTCCGCATAAAAGACAGCTTCATCGTGACATATGTCATGCGGTTTGCTTCTTTTATTTACAGCAGAATTCTCAAAAGCATTTTCGCCTTTCTGATGACATCGTATGATGCCGCCGAGGAAGCCGCGAGAAATTCCTTTGCCGCCTCGGTCTACAGAAAGGCTGTAAAGAAATTTTCCATGCGCGGCGCAAAGCAACGCGCCGCAAGAGAGATAGAGCGCAGCGTCCTGCTCGGCTTTTCTTCGAGGCTGAGAGATATGTTCCTCTCGGCACCGATATCGGTATTCGGTGTATTTTCCGCTTCGTTCGGGCTATACAGCTCAGTTATATATATAATGAAGGCGGTCGCCTTCGATTATGAGCGCAACTTCACCGACCCCGCGGCAGGCGCGGTTTTCCTGCTCCTTTCCGTCTGCTTCTTCTCATCGAAGCTCTCGGTTTCGCAGGCTTTTGCCGGAAGCAGGTTCTTCTCTTTTCTGATAAACGATTTTCTCGGTATAAGAAGAACCGAGGCTCATAAGGAGTCCGAAGAGGGGCGTCGTGCCACAAACATAATGTTCATGCTCGGCATGATACTCGGTCTCTGCACGATATTTGTCCGCCCGCTCTATATAGTTGCGGCGGCGGCGCTTATCGCCTTTGCGATGTTTGTCATGACTTATCCGGAGGCAGGCGTGCTCCTTGTTTTTCTCCTACTCCCCTTCATGAAAACTATGGCTCTCGCCGCAACGGTGATACTCATAGCGATATCATTTTTTGTAAAGCTGATACGCGGCAAGCGCGTGGTAAAGCTCGCGCTCGCCGATATCCCCGTGGTGATGCTGGCGGTTTTCTTCTTCCTCGGCGGTGTAAACTCCGTGGACAGAAGCTCGAGCATAAAAAAGATGCTCTTATACATTTGTCTTATTTCTATGTATTTCATAGTGAGAAATCTTATCTGCTCGCAGAAAATGCTCGTCCGCGCAATCTCGTGCTGCATCGTTTCGCTCGGGCTTGTCTCGCTTATCGGCATAGGCGAATATTTCATCGGAACTCCCACGCTCGGCTGGATTGACACAGGCACCTTCGATTATATCCGCGGGCGTGCGGTCTCCACCTTTGAAAATCCGAATGTGCTCGGCGAATTTCTTATAATGACCGTGCCGACGGCGCTTGCCTTCGCCCTTGCAAAGCAGAGCGACGAAGCAAGCCCTCGCAGGCGCTTTGCCTCCGCGATATCGGCTCTGCTCGGATGCGCCTGCCTGATACTTACATGGTCGCGCGGGGCATGGCTCGGCTTTGCCGTTTCGCTTCTCGTTTTTGCCCTGATAGCAAGCAGAAAATTTTTTGCGGCGCTGATAATAGCCTCGCCGCTCGCTTCCCTGCTTATTTTCGCAAAAGATACCGCGATATTTGACAGGTTTACAAATTTCACCGATTCATCAACCTCGTACAGACTCAATATATGGCGCGGCTCTCTCTCCATGATACGCGACAATCTGATATCCGGCATCGGAATAGGCGAGCAGGCTTTTTCCTCTGTTTATCCCGCTTATTCCATAGGCGGTGCCGAGGTGGCATATCACAGCCACAGCCTGTATCTCCAGCTCACGGCGGAAATGGGCATATTCGCGCTCGTATTCTTTCTCATATTCATGCTTTTCCTCGCGTCGCGTTGCTTCTCCTATCTGCGCAGCTGCACCGCCGTAAAGGAAAAGATGATGTGCATGGCTCTCTTCTCCGGAATTTTCGCATTTCTTTTTCAGGGGCTGACAGACTTTGTTTTCTATAACTACAGAATATTCCTTTTCTTCTGGATGATGGTCGGGCTTGCCGTTTCGTATACGGATTTTGCCGCAATAAAGAAGAAGGAAGATGCGGAACACTATTTTTCCGAGCTATAATTCGGACTGCAAAATAATCTGAAAGGTCAAGGTACTGAAATGGACAACAAAAAACAAAAGGCTCGTTTTGGCTTTGTGGATGCTGTTATAATAATATTGATTCTTTCCGTGGCAGCGGCTATAACATATCTGATACTTCTGCAAAACGGTAATGTGAAGCCGGAGAATAAGCCGAGAACCATCGAATATTCCGTCAAGCTGACAGCGATAAAGGAGGAATACCGCTCTGCTCTGGCGGCGGGAAATGAGGTTTTTGATTCGGCTACGGACATGCCGCTCGGTTATATATCGAATATCAGATGGGAGCCTACGCAGTATTATGACAGCAAAGCCGATGAAAACGGGAATATTCCCGTTTATGCCTACAGCGATGTCTACGATGCGTATGTCACGATAGTATGCGACAACGCGACGGTAGACGAAACAGGCTTCTGCAACATAGGAAATACGAGAATTCTCGTTGGCTCGCAGATATATTTTTCATCCGGATATCTGAATCGCGTCGGTTATTGCACGCGCTTCGAGATAAAGAGTGCAGGCTGATAAAAGGGAGGGTGCCAAGTGAACGACAGCAAAAACAAAGTCAGATTCAATATATTTGACATAATAATAATACTTGCCGTCATCGCGAGCATTGCCGCAGTGGTACTGAAAGTCGCGTATTTCGACAAGCGCAACGATGTAAGCGAGCATGTAATCGTGAATTTCACGGTATATGATATCATGGATAATACAGCGGCAAGCGCAAGCAATGGAAATGTTTACCTTACAAACGGCGACTCTCTCATAGGGGAGATAATATCGGCAGAAGTCGAAACAAATAAGATTTATATCGAGGAGGACGGCGTCGCCAAGCCGCACGATAATCCTCTCGGAAAGAAAAATCTGCACGGCAGGATAAAATTTGCCGGCATTTCCTCGGAAACGGGCTTTTTCATCGACGGCAAAACAAAAATAACCGTAGGCTCAGTTCTCTCCGTATATATACTTGATCCGCTGACGGGAAACGGCGCCGCTGTGGAAATAACGGTAAATTCGATAGAAAAAGCCGAATAACAGCAACGGAAAATCGTATTTTTTACATTTTTCACAGGAAAATTTACTCAAAGCTATTGATTTTATGCAAATAATTTGATATAATACTGTTTAGTCCAAGGGAAATGACGGTACATTTTCGCATTATCCCCGATAAAAGCACAGGAGCGGCACATGATTTCAAGAGAAGTAGTAGTAAAAAGTAGCGTAGGTCTGCATGCAAGACCTGCAATGTTTTTCATTCAGAAAGCAAATTCGTATAAAAGCTCTATATGGATTCAGGACGGAGACAAGCGTTCCAGCGCAAAAAGTCTTTTGGGTGTGCTCGCCATGGCTATTTCGGGAGACGCCACGATAACTCTTATCGCCGACGGTCCCGACGAGGCAGAGGCGCTCGACGGTCTCGAGGAGATTCTCCGCACGACCGAGTGAGCCGAAAGTTAACGAAGTGAATGACAGGCGGCAGATGGCTCGTTTTGAACCCTCTGCCGTTTTTTGTCTGTAAACCCATTTTCAGATCGGAGGGATTTGTCACGGTACGCCAAGAATACGCAAAAAGACTGCGGGAAAAGGCAGGCAACCTGCCGCTCTGCCCCGGCGTATATATAATGAAAAATTCCTCGGGTAAGGTCATATATGTCGGCAAGAGCCGTGCACTCAAAAACAGGGTCTCTCAGTATTTCCATGACAATAATTTCAACAGCAAGACCGACGCCATGACGCATAATGTATACGATTTTGATTATATCATCTGCGAGACGGAGATGGAAGCGCTCACGCTTGAAAACAGCCTGATAAAGCTCTATCGTCCGAGATACAATATCCTGCTCAAGGATGATAAGTCTTATCCTTATCTCGTGGCTACGCTCGGCGAGGAATATCCCCGACTCATAATGTCACGCAAGCGCGAGGCGGGCAAAAATAAATATTACGGTCCGTATTCGGGTGCAAATACGGTTTATTCCGTTATCTCGGCTCTGCGCAAAACCTTCGGGCTTCCCTATTGCGAGAAGCATTTTCCGAAGGACAAGGGCAAAGTGAAGCATTGTCTCTATCGCCGCATGGGGTGCATCGCGCCATGCGAGGAGAGCGTGACGGCAGAGGAATATCGCGCGAGATTTCTTGAGGCGATATCGTTTCTCGACGGAAACGAGGATGATATACTCTCCTCTCTCACGGAGAAAATGAATTACGCTTCGGAAAATCTGATGTTTGAGGCGGCGGCAAGCTACCGTGACAGGATAGCGGCGATAAAGCGTCTGAGCGAAAAGCAGCGCGTAATATGCTCTCCCGATGTCGATCGCGATATCATCGGCTGGTATGCGGGTGATGATATATCTGCAATATGCGTTTTCTATGTCCGCTCCGGAAAGCTGATAGATTCTCAGAGCTTTCTTTTCTCGGGCGGCGAAATTTTCGATGATGCCGCTATATGCTCCTTCATATATGAGCTCTACAGCGTGCGCGATTATATCCCGCGCGAGATAACACTCGCCGATGAAATAGCCGAGGAAGAACGGCAGACAGCGGAAAACTGGCTTCGCGAAAAGGCAGGAACGGCGGTCAGACTGAAGATATCGCGCAGAGGCGAGCTTCATAAATTCTGCCGGACAGTCAAGCAAAATGCCGAAACACGCGCCGACGAATACAGAAAAAGCAGTGAGCAGACGGAAAAATCTCTTGCAAGGCTGGCTTCTCTCTGTGCGCTTGAGGTTCTGCCGGAGCGCATAGAGGCTTTTGATATTTCAAACTACGGAAACGAAAACATAACGGCAGGCATGGTAGTTTTCGAAAACGCCAAGCCGAAAAAGAGCGAATACAGGCTTTATAAGATTCGCACGACCGACGGGCAGGATGATTACGGCTCCATGAGAGAAGCTCTCTCGCGCAGACTCTCGCATCTCTCCGATGATGGGGCAAAGGCGCCCGACCTGATACTGCTCGACGGCGGCAAAAATCATGTTCTCGTGATACAGGCGCTCATGCGAGAAATGGGAATAAACATTCCCGTGCTCGGCATGGTAAAGGACGAGCATCACAAGACGCGTGCGCTTGTGAGCGAATACGGCGAGGTCTCCATAGCCGCGGAGCAGGCGGTTTTCATGCTGATATATAAAATTCAGGAGGAGGTTCACCGCTTCACCGTTTCGAGCATGACGCGGGCAAAGCGCAAAAAAGAAAAGACCTCTGTCCTCGAGAAGATAGACGGCATAGGCGCGGCAAAGGCAAAGGCTCTGCTCTCGCATTTCGGCGGACTTGCGGGCGTAAAGAAAGCGAGCGCCGAGGAGCTTGCCGCAGTTAAGGGAATAACACCGGAAACAGCCGAAAGAATAATAACATACTTTGACAAAGGCGAAAGGAATAAAAAATGAGAATAATCACAGGAAGCGCACGAGGCATAAATCTGAAAACGCTCGAGGGCGAGGACACAAGACCGACTCCGGAGAGAGTGAAAGAGGCTGTTTTCAGCTCTATTCAGTTTGATATAGCGGGAAAAACGGTACTTGACCTTTTTGCCGGCTCAGGTCAGATGGGGCTGGAGGCACTCAGCCGCGGTGCGGAAAAGGCGACACTTGTCGACGCTTCGCGCGATGCCGCAAATATAATTACGGAAAACGCAAAGAAAGCAAAGCTCTATCCGAAAACGAATGTGCTCTGCATGGATTGGAGAGCGTATATCAGGGCGGCGGGCGGAAGAAGCAGTTTTGATTATATCTATCTCGACCCGCCGTATGCCATGCGCCTGCTGCCCGAGATACTCGCTGCGCTATGCGATGCAGATATGATAAACACAGGCGGAATGGTAATCTGCGAGGATGAAAAGCCGCTCGACATCGAAGAAAATGTAATGCTCGCCGCGCGCTACGAAAAAGTAAAAGGCGTGAAATACGGCAGGGTCCATATAACTTATCTTAAGCCGAAGGCAGGAGAATAAAAATGGAAAAAATTGTTTTGATTGCGGGCACCTTTGACCCGATAACAACAGGTCATCTTGACATAATAAAAAGAGCTGCGGATACTTTCGACGGAGCAGTAGTTGCGGTTTATACAAATCCCGCGAAAAAGCCCTTGCTCAATGAGGAAATCCGCCTCTCTGCGGTAGCCGCCGCCACATCGGATATGGCAAATGTCCGCGTGGTAAAGGGTGAGGGGCTTATCGCGGATTTTGCAAAGAAGCTCGGTGTCTGCGCCATAGTCAAGGGGGTGCGCAATCTCTCGGACTATACATATGAAGAGGATATGGCTCGGGCAAACAGAGCCATATCGGGCATAGAGACGTTGCTCATGTTCTCCTCTCCCGAGGTGCTCCATGTCAGCTCCACACTCGTCCGCGAGCTTGCGCGGTGCGGCAAGCCGTACTCGGAATATATTCCGGAGGGCGCAAAAGGTATTATTGCCGCAAAACTCGGAGAAAAGGTTTGATTTCGCAAAAAGGCGGGAAAAAGCTTGGCTTTTTCCCGCCTTTTTGTGTTTCGGCAGATATTGTTTTATTGCGATTTTGAGTAGGATAAAGTAACTTTTCTTCTCTCGTACTTTTGCGTGACGAAAGTCATAACCACCGGCAAAGCCGGTGGCTTGCTCAGCCCTATAAGGGCATGGTGCTGGCAGGGCTGAAAGCCCTCTG
>ENA-UERK01000627-UERK01000627.1-human-gut-metagenome-genome-assembly--contig:-NODE-627-length-29334-cov-4.233688_pt1 | contig 29334 bp, 5 predicted proteins | sample MGYA00242957_ERZ507957 | MGnify/ENA primary metagenome ERZ507957 (study PRJEB26167, sample SAMN06115538) | human gut metagenome | host: Homo sapiens | place: China:Heilongjiang | collected 2015-11-06...
CAGATTTTCCAATGACAAGGCTCGTTTTCTTGCCAGCCTTGACTATGTATAAACCGTGTTCAAGTGATGAACTTTTTATTTTCCGTCCATCTATGGTATAAATATAGGTCGGTTCATTGTCTATTCCGTAGATTCCAGAGGAAATTCCAGTGCTGATGGGTTCTATGAAGTCGAATGTGATAACTCCGTCTTTTTCGCTTATATTATATATGGGTTTTCCCAGTTTGCCGTTTGTGGTATAAACATTGCTGGCCGGAACCGTGGTATCTGTAAACTCCGTTTTACCAGTTAGCCCTGGAAATAGGTCACCTTTTAGGTCCGTAGGCCTCAGATTGTCAATCCCTTTTTTGTTGTCTGCGGCAACATAAGCGTAGCGTTGGTGGAGTGGATCATTGTTGACGGTGTTGTTCCTCCAAGCATTGGCATCATAGTCAATATGCGTGATGAGCAGACCGTGTCCCATGGCTTTGGGGTACCATGTTGCTGTTTGCCGATTTTCTAGAATGTAGTATTCTTTTTCGTTCATCGGATTTCTTATGAGATAAGCCTCCGTCTCGCCAGTGTTTTCTTCGTCTGTACAGAAGGAGTGAAGAGTGGCACTTTGAGCCTCATTTAGTTCCTTGATTTTTAACCAGCCTAACATGTTGCGCTCGTATGCCGTAAACCCAACGGGGGCATATCCGTCTTTAAATAAATAGCCATAATCAAGCGGCGACCAGTATTTCATAGTTTCGCAAGAATTATATGTTTTGCGGTCGTTTCCTGTGTCGTAAAAATCTGGCAATCCGAGAGCGTGGCTCAGTTCGTGGCAGATAACTCCGATGCCAACGGTTTTTACGCTTTGCGGAACTAAATAGTTGTTGGTTGGAGGATCTGCATATTCAACGCTTCCGTCTTCTTTGAAGTAATCCTCATACAACTCATTTCCAACGAAATAGGAATTTACAGTGCAGTTCCCAGATTTAAAACTTTTAGAGCTGAAGTGTGCCCACAAGTAGTCCTCAGCCCCAACGTCGTATGAAGATTGCTCACCAGGACCGGCAAAGATGATACAGATATTGGGAATAGAACCATTGACATTGAAGTCCTCCAAATCAACGTCGCTTGCTGTGATGCTGTCTAAAACCTCTTGCACAAAAACGTAGCGGTTTTCGTCCGTTTTTCCCTGTGCGCTGTTTTTCCCGTAGAAAGCACGTTTTTTGGATAAACGGATCTTTCCTACGTTTTTGAAGGTTAGGTTGAGCAGACCTCTGCTTTGCATATTGAAGTAGCTGCTGACACTACCGATGTTTCCTTCGTTGTTTTTATAATCAGCATCGTTGAAATAGCTTTCGTATTTGTCAATAGTTGAGTAGTCTTGCAGTGTAACGTCTGCAAATTCAACCAAGACAAAAGGAATGGTTGAGCCACCGACGCTTGGGATAGCTCCTCCATAGCTCTCTCCGTAACGTCCAAGTCCGTCTGCTGATTTTGTGGCGTTTTTGAGAGAAGAATCCCTGTGAATGGCTTGCAGCCGTTTTGCCTGAAGCGAGTTTAAAACGTTGGAGATTTTTGCGGCTGTGAACTTCACAGAGCGTTCATTATCGCTTTGCCAGCCTTCTTCGTGTGCTGCAATTTTAGTGTTAATCAGTTGGTTGCCAATTTGTTTTGCGTAACACAAATTGCCGACGGAATCGCGCAAGAGAATCCTTCCGTCAGTTGTTGTGTAAAAACTATATTGTGAATTTGCAACATAGTTGACGTGCAAAAGTGTTTTATCAGCCTGCTTGAATGTCATTTTTCGAATGACGGGTTTGATTTCTGCTGTTGAGGTTATGCAGAAAAGGAGACTGCATAGACAGTAAATGAAAAATGATTTTGTTTTCATGAGCATGTAGTGTATGACTGGTGGGTGTTGTTGTGATGACTTTATGATGGAATATAGGTTTGGCTCCTGATATTTGAGAGAGCGTCAGTCAAATGTACCGTTTTGGATTATGAGAACTCAACGACCGTGATGCCAGCTCCGCCAAATTGCACATGTTCGTCATGGAATCTTTTGACATTTGGAACAGTTGCCAGGTATTGTCGCACAAGTTCACGTAGGACTCCCGTGCCAGTGCCATGAAGGATTCTGACTTGGTTTTGTTCGAGCAGGATAGCGTCGTCGATAAAGTATGAGACCATTTTAAGCGCTTCATCGCCGCGCATGCCCCTCAGGTCTATTTCGGGTTTGAAATGGAGTTTCTTTTCATACATCGCGTCCCTCGTCTCTTTGGTTACGAAGGTGGAGACTTTGATGGTCTTGTCTTCACGTGGTGCTTCCGCAGCTATCAATTTGTCGAGCTTGACCAAAGTGAAAATTGAGCCAAACAAAACTTTTGCCTGTTTGCCGTTGATGCTGTCGATGCGTCCGACACTGTTTTGTCCTTTTAGGCGCACCCAGGTTCCTTCGTGTAGCGCTTGATTTTGAGAATCTGCAGTGACGGCATTTGGCTTTGCGCTTACAGACGTCAAACTGAGCGTGTTGCTGAAGGTGTTTCCTGTTTTCTTCCCGTCTTTTTTGCGTTCTTGCCTGCGTTTGATTTGAGCGATTTTTCGTGCAATCTTGTCTTCCTTGTCCTCGTCAGTGGAGATTTCATCCTTGAAGGCATTCAATTCCTGGCGGGCAGCAAGGGTGCGCTGCTTTTCGGCTTGTGCTTCTTTGATGGCACGAATGGTGTTCTCGATCTTAGCATTGGCCGATTGCAACAATTGTTCCGCTTCCTCTTTAGCCTGCCTGATAACGGTTTTGCGCTCTGTCTGGAATTGCTCCATTTCTTTTTCATATTTGGAAATGGTTTCTTCCAGTTGCTTCTCCCGCTTATGGATATTCTTTCGTTTGTTTTCCCAGTAGGTTTTGTCTCGAACGATGTCAAGCAGATATTTGTCAGACATGACATAATCATTTCCGACAAGTTCGGCGGCATAGCTGATGACTTCTTCTGGAAGTCCGATTTTTCTCGCAATTTCAATCGCGAAAGAACTTCCCGGGTTTCCCACTTGCAACATGAAGAGAGGCTGCATCTGCGCTCTGTCGTAAAGCATGGCTCCGTTGACGACGGAAGAAGAGTCTTGTGCAAAATGCTTAAGATTCTGATAGTGTGTCGTGATGATGCCGTATGTGCCGCTGTCTACGAATTTTCGTAGGATGGCTTCAGCCATAGCCCCTCCGATTTGCGGCTCAGTTCCACCGCCGAATTCATCAATGAGCAACAGGCTTTTCTGCCCGCAACAGCGCATCATTTGCTTCATGTTAATAAGATGGCTGGAGTAGGTGCTCAAGTCGTTTTCAATGCTCTGTTCATCGCCGATGTCAATGAATATGTCGTCGAAGATTCCGACAACGGAGTTCTCTTTTACAGGGATGGGCATGCCACACTGTATCATGTATTGCAAAAGACCGACAGTCTTTAAGCAGACAGATTTTCCGCCAGCGTTTGGACCTGAAATCAGCAATATTTTTTTGTTCTTTGGTAGCGTGACGTCAAGCGGAACCATTTTCTTTCCGTGTTTCTCCAGTGATTGTTGCAGTAAAGGGTGGTATGCTTGTGAAAGAGAAAGCATGGGGTGGGGCACCAACGTAGGGAATATCGCTTTGAAGGTGTTTGAAAAAGCTGACAGAGCTCTGAGATAATCAATGTGTCCCAAAACAATCTGTGAGAACATGATATCCTGAATGTGCGGCCGCACTTCTGTTGTCAGCTCTTGCAGAATCCGTATGATTTCCCGTCGTTCAGCAGCTTTAAGTTCGCGGATTCGGTTGTTTGCCTCAACGACGGCCGTTGGTTCTATAAACACGGTCTTTCCCGTGGCCGATTCATCGTGTATGATACCTTTGATTTTGCGTTTTAGTGCAGGAGCAACAGGAATGACCAGTCGCCCGTCGCGCAATGTGGGGCTCACGTCTCGTTCTATGTATCCTTCGTTTTGTGCTTCGGAAATGATAGACCTCAAGGAATGAGAGATTCCTCTGACTGTTTGTTCCAGAGAGTGTCTGATTGTCAAAAGTTCGTTGGATGCAGTGTCTTTGACCTTTCCGTATTTGTTAAGGATGCTTTCAATGCGCTTGATGAGCTGTGGAAAAGTTTTGACATCGCTCATCATGGCTTTTAGGGCAGGATAACGTGTTGAAGCATCTTCGCGGTCATCATCATCTTCTTCCTCGCCACAAAGGACGCGCAGCTTGTCTTCGATTGTGCGTACGCTGACGTGTGCGTTCATGTCAACGTCGATAGCCTTCATCTTTGGCGTATGGAACTCCAGCAAGCGAAGCTCGGCGTTTACGCGATCGTCAGGCGCAAGCATCATCATGTCGCAATCGAAGTCTGACATTGTGCGCTTCTTACCGTCGTCGCCAACTATTTCCTTGGGTTCGAAGTATGCCAAGGAATGTGTTTTGATGAACCCTTTAATCGGGTTCTCCTTGTTTGGTGTGCCCTTTTTCCGGCCACCGGTCTTCATTCCCTTCATATTGAATATGTTTTGTGTTGCGCCGTTGGCGCAAAAGTTAAAAGTACTGGGCAAAGATACATTACTAATTTAGCGCACGAATTATAACTTTTGAAACATAAAACGATATGGGACTAATTGGTAGCATAGCAGGAGGCGCACTCGGAGCAGCCGGCAGCATCTTTGGCGGCATCAGCGCAAGCAAGGCGATGAGACGAGTGAAGAAGAACCTCCAAGCACAGAAGGAGGCCAACCAGAACTGGTATGACCGTCGTTATAACGAGGATGCGACGCAGAGGGCGGACGCTCAGCGCATACTCACCCAGACGGAGGAGAGCATCAGGAACCGCAACCGACAGGCGGCAGGTGCCCAAGCCGTGATGGGTGGTACTGACGAGAGCACAGCAGCAGCCAAGGCCGCGAACGCACAAGCATTGGCCGATGCAACGTCGCAGATAGCTGTCAATGCGGAGAACCGCAAAGACCAGATTGAGCAGACCTATCAGCAGCGCGACTCGCAGATCAACGAAGCGTTGAACAATTTGGAGATTAACAAGGCACAAGCCATCAGTCAAGCCGTGCAGGGCGTTGCCAAAGCAGGTGCAGGGATTGCTGGAGCCTTCTAAAAACATTCGACATGAGCAATTGGACAGAAGAACAGCAGGAACAGTACGAGCAGGGCAATGATGGTGGATATACCCCACCTAAAGGTTCGCTTGACTGGGCCGAGCAGCCTGCACAGCCAGAGCCAGCACCGAAAGGGACGGAGGCATGGACCGAGCAGAACAGCGGAGGCAATGCGCCGGAGCCGTCGGAGTCGAAGGAACCACCAAAGACTGACGTGGCACCACCTGCCGACAAGCCAGCCGGTGTGTCGCCACACAACGACACAATGGGTTACGATCAGCAGATAGCAGCCTTGCAGGAAGCCGCTAACCGCGTGAAGCCGGAAACCGAGGAGGAACGCAAGAAGAGAGAACGCAGAGAGAAGTCGGCGAAGATTGTTTCAGCCGTCAGCGATGGTCTGCAAGCGTTGAGCAACCTTTTCTTCACTACTCGCGGTGCTCCTAACATGTATGACCACAAGGAGGCAAGCCAGCTCACGCCATTGCAGGAGAAACTGGAGAAGCTGAAAGCTGAACGACAAGCCAACGCGGACAAATACCTCCAGTATTCACTCAAAATCGGTGACGCACAGAATGAGCGTGCCAAGACCTTGCGAGAAATGGAAGCGCAGCAGGAACGTTCTAAACTGGCGAGGGAGAAAGCACAGCGTGAGCAAGAAGAGCACGGATGGCTTGCGGCATTGCAGCCCGACAAGCAGCGTGAGCAAGCTGGTAAGGCTACTAAAGCCGAACAGGAGGCTGTTACCGCCAAGGCAGAAGCGGACAATGCTCCTGATCTCTACAAGGCAAAGGTTGATACCGAAAAGGCACGAGGTGAGGCACAGAGAGCGTCGGCTGCATCAAGCCGGGCAGCGGCTACAGACCATTATGCTTCGGCAAGAGCGCACGACCGCTCCAACAACGACGAGTTCAGTGCATGGGACGAGAATGGACGCGAACACAAGTTCAGAACGGCAGCAGCTGCGGAGGCATTTGCCAAGCAACATGGTACGTTTGAGGAAACTGATGTTACCTCTACAAGCACGACTGACAGCGAGACCAACGGCAAGTCCACTACTACCTACAAGAAGAAAAGTGGCTATGCCAAGCGCGTAGTCCCCGATAATACGCCCCCAAGCAGAAGACGCGGAGGCAATAACGATAATACACCACCAAGCAGAAGAAGATAATGGCACAAGTAAACGATAATGACGACATCAAGTGGCTCTACGGCAAACTGAAAGCCAAGGGCTACAATATTGGCAGTGAAGCAGAGTTTAAGTCTTCGCTTGCCAACGGTGAAGACCGCAAGTGGTATTACGAGAAGGCCAAGGGCATGGGGCTTGACATGGGCAGCATGGACGACTTCGAGAGTATGTATGCGCCAAAGGCGGCACCGGCACCCAAGAAGGGAACCCCATCTTCTGGACAGCAGAAGCCAGCAGTAACACCTGCGGCAAGTTCGGCACCTGCCAAGCAACAGCCGAAGAAAGACCAACCGCTTACCCCTGCACAACGTCAGGCGATGATTGACCAAGTGCAGCAGATGCAACAGCAGACGCAAGCCATGATAGCCGACACCAACGAGCGCATGAATAACATGAAGGAGTATGGCGTTGGTCTTGGCTTTGGTCAGACAAAGAAAAGCGGTTACAAGGTCAATCCACGCACAGGCAAGTTGGAACAGACCTACATCACACCGACTGGCAACCGATACAACAACAAGGCGTTGGCTGATGCAGAGAGTTTCCACTATCGGCAGGAGGCAAGCAAACCTCTTGGTCTTAATATGAATGACCAACAGGTTGATGCGGCACAGAAGCCAGCCAATGCAGCCGTTGCAGCCTTATGGAAAGAGGCAGAGGCAAAGTATGCAGCTGACCGCAACAAGAATGCGGAGGAGGTGTATGGCGGCAATCCATGGCTTCATGCAGGGCGTGAGATGCACATTGTCGATGCTGCCACCAACTCACACAAGAATGAGGTGTCACACCTCACACGCTTTGACTTGCAAAAGATGATGGATAATGCGTGGGGACGTGTGGGCAAGCAGATGACCGCATCATGCTATGCACAACTGAAAAAGCAGTACCCCACCGCAACCGAACAGCAGTTGCAGAACTCGGCTTCCGCTATGGCTCGCCAGTTGTCGGATAATGCCGTATATAAGTATGCTGTGGCAAAGAATACTCCTAAGAGTACGTTGGAGTTCTTCGCCAAGACAGCAGCTGACATGAACCTCTTGCGTACAATCAGCAAGGGATTGGCTCGGAGCGAGGCTGGTACGACTGGCGACTTGGCGGCATACGAGGCTGCAATGGGCGAATACGGCAAGAACCACCGTTGGGCGCAGATAGGCGGTACGGTGACGGGTATGTTGTTTGACCCCACTACTTATATATCTGGCGGTGTCGGCTCGTTTACAGGTAAGACAGCACTCAATATAGGCGGTCGCATCGTGGCGAAAAAAACAGCCACCAATGTAGGCGCACGATTGTTTGGCAATACGCTGACTGGACGTGTCGTGGCTGGCATGGCAGGTGGTGCTGGCAACCTTGGCACATACGAGGGCATCAAGGAGGGCGAAAGCCAGTGGCTGCATGGCGGACACATCAACCCACAGACAGGCGAGAACGAGGGATATTCGGCAGGTGATGTGCTGAAATCGTCCCTGCATGGCACTTTGCTCGGTTCAGTTACAGGCACAGTATCGCCATTGTTGGGTAATGTAGCGGATAAGTGGGTCAAGGCTACCTCGAACACGGCAGGAAAGGTAGGTATCCGTGCAGGAGAACTCGCGACCTCCACTGTTGCCGAAGGTACGATATTCTCCATGCCAGAATGGATTAGCGGTGATGGCGATGCGATGGACGTGTGGACGGACAACATGGCTATGATGATAGGTTTCAAGGGGCAGCACATGATAAAGTCCGCCCCTCGTGTCATTGCAGGGCTGCGACCTATCGAGAACCCACAGACCATGCGGGAGCGCAACCACAACCGCATGAGTTTCGTTGAGAGGTTGCGCAAGCAGGTGGACGCAAGTCCGCGTGACATGGCTTTCACCAAGGAGGAGCGTGAGGAGTTGCAGAAGTATGGTTATGGCGACCTTGCTACTCTTTTCACTCGCACACCAAAACAGCAGCCCAAGCCCAAGTCAAAGCCGACAACTAAGGACGGAAAGGTTATGTATCTTGACATTCCCGAAGCCGAGGTTGAGGATTTGGGCAAGCAGTGGCTCAAGCAGCACCCCGAGTTTGATGGCTATGAGGCTATGGAACGCCTCATGCAAGACCCGAATGTGAGCCAAAGTGCGAGAGCCAAGGCTTATTATATCCTCACTGGTCGTCAGTTGCCTATGGGCAGTGTTACCGGGTACACCACGGAGCAGGACGAGAACGGCAATATCTTCGTTAAGTCCGTCACTGCCAATGGTGAGGTAGTGACGAGCAGACGCTTTGCAGACGAGACTTTAGCCAAGAAGGAGCAGGACAAAATCATGCGCCAAGCCGAACTCAACTCAGTAGATGTCGGTGAGCGTTACACCGAGGCGAAAGCCGACAATAAGGTATTTGAAGCAGCCGTTGAAGCAGTTGCGCCCGGTGCAGACCCCGAAACCGTCAAGCGCAACTACCAAGCTGCAAAGCAGGGAGACAAGGACGCAATCGCCAACTATGGGCAGATGGTCGATGCCATTGACAAGTTCATGGAAGAAAACAAGGGTATGGCAGACACGGAACGCCCGGAGGCAATCCGTGCAGCCATCAAGGAGGAGACTGGCGTAGATGTGGACGAGGCTATCAAGAAAGAGCCGAGCAAGCGTACTGAACCCGAAAAGGCAGCGGTGCAGGACTACATCGAGCGTCTGTTTCCCGAACAGAAAGCCGAGAACGAGCAGCCTATGTCGGAGGAAGAGTCAGCCGCCGCAGCCGCATACGACCAAGCACGTCTGCTTTGGGATAAGGTGGAGAAAGGCGATGCCGACGCTAAGGCCGAGGTAGATGCCATTACTTTGCGTATGCAGGAGGCTTACCAGATGTGTGAGGATGCCTTCGGTGCTGACGCTGAAATGCGCATTGCAGAAATAAACGAAGACCCTTGGCCGCTTGTCAACAATCCGGAACTAAGCGAAGACCAGCAGGACGCTGTACTCTACTATGTCAATGCCAAGGCAGCAATGGAGGGCGTTATGGACGCTTCCAATGAAGCCGCCGACGGCAAGCGCAAGGAGGTTGAAGCCAATGTGGAGCGACACACCCACAAGGACAACGGCATTGTGCAGCCAGCCACCATGAAAGTGGACGACAAGCCTGTCTATATCGTAAAGGGCAATATTGTTCCTCTCCCCGATGGTTCGGGCATTGACGTGCGCAATTCGGATCAGAGTATTGTTATATGTGATGCAGAGACTGGCGAGTATAAGTTTGCCAGCCCGGACCAGCTGTTCTCTCTTGGTGAGGCCATCGACCCTCAGACAGAACTCGATGAGGCATACGCAAACATTCAAGCCGAGCATGAAGCCATACTTGGTGGTACAGAGAATGGGGAAAGTGTACCAAATTTGGAGGAAAGCGTACCCGAAACGCCCGAAAATGTACAGAATGAGGGCGAGAATGTACAACAGCCCATGACTGACGAGCAGTTGCATCAGTATGCCCGAGGTGCTTTCGATGAAGCAACACAAGGCAAAAACGGTGTATCTCTTCCGCAAGAGCAGATTGAGCAGTTGCAACAGCACAATCAACAGATGTTGGAGCAGGAGCAGCAGCGCAAGGAAGATGAGGCAAATCGTCAGCCTACAGCATTGGAGCGTGTTCCCATCAACGAGGAGACACAGGAACCTATGTTTGAGAAAGCCGATAAGGAGACAGCTCTTGATGCGCTCAACGAGATTACGGGTGGAAATGAGGCGAATACCACAGCCATTGTCAATGCGCAAGTGGAGCAAGCACAGAAAGCCCTTGATGCTCTGAAGAAGAAACAGCCAACCAAGAAAGCCCCTGCGCTTAAAGGTTCGCCAATGGCAATGGTAAAGGCACAGCAGGAAGCCGATGCCAACTACAATGCAGCCATGGAGCAGTACAACGCACAAGTGGTTGAAGCAGAGGAGACTCTGAGTGCATGGTCTCGCATTTATGTTCTCATGAACGAGCGCAAGCGTGCTTTGCGTGAAAAGCAGGAGGCAGAATGGAGAAAACGCAATGCGAGACTGCATGATGAAGCCGTGGCGCAGGTTGAGGAGCAGAAGCGCATTGCCGCTGAGAAAGCAGCCGAGCAAGAGGCAGTCGGCACTCATGCCGTGAACCCGAAGATTAAGGCAAAGTGGGACGGATCAACGAAGGTTGAGGGCAATCCTAATGCTATCACCCTTGCAGATGGTTCTACTATCCGTGGCCACTACGTCCTCACTGAGGCAGGAGCAGCCACAGCCAGCCATGACGTGAATAATGCCTACGAGCCTACTGAAGGTTTCCCGGTTGACGAGAACGGCGAGAGCGTGAATGACCGCGACTACAAGCGTGATAGAGACGCGCAGCGCATTGTAAGGGATATGGCAGACAACTACGACAGCAGAGCTTTGCAGACACCAGTCATTGTCAGCAAGGACGGCGTTGTGCTTTCGGGCAACAACCGCACCATGTCTGGTGAGATTGCAGCAAAGAACGGCACTGACAAGGCGTATGTGGACCACTTGCGCGAGTTTGGAGCCATGTTCGGTTTCACTCCCGAGCAGATAGACGGTATGCAGCATCCGCGCGTTGTCTTCGTTCCTGATGAGGAACTGCCTTACGATGCAAGTACGTTTGCACGCTTCAACGCAGAACAACAGAAGAAACAGAGCAAGCCGGAGCATGCCGTGAAACTTGGCAAGATTGTTCCTGACAATGTGTTCACAAGCATAACCAATGACATCAGTCGCTTTGACCGCATGTCTGACTACTATGCCGACGACAAATCAGTGGCTTCTGCCATCAGTCAGTTGTTGGATGCAGGAGTTATTAACGAAATGCAGTTACCAGAGCTTCGCACTGGCAATGCTTTGTCGGCAGCAGGTAAGGAACTTATCGAGAACACACTTATAGGCAAGGTCTTCCAGACTTCGCCCGATGCCGTGCGCCAGATTATCAGCACACCGACACTTCGTCAGTCTGTTGTTATGGGCTTGAACGAGATTGCCAACAACCGCACACTTGCCAAGAGCGGCTATGACCTTAGCAAGGAATTGGCAGCAGCCGTTGATCTTGTGAGTCGTGCCAAGTCTGACTCGCCCGAGATCTATAAGGAAGGTATGCCGGTATCTCCTTACGGCAGACAGCAGGGTCTGTTTGACGACGAATACGGAGACAGTCGTGTAACTGATGGCGTTACGTTGCTCCTTGCCGACCTGCTAAACAGCGGAAAGCCGAGCGACTTGCGCAAGGTTCTCTCTACATACAATAACGAGGCTGCATCATCTGCTGCAGGTCAGATAGACATGTTCAGCGGAGACGTGACCTCCAAGGAAGAAATTCTCAAAAACGTAAACGAATATTTCAGAAATGCTACACCAAAAGAACAACAAGCCCTCATCGACGCAGCCGTTGCAGAACGCAAACGGAGAGCAGAAGCCGCAGAGCCAGCTGGAGGAGACGAGGCAAGCGAACAAGCTACGGTTGTTGCTGGGAGCGATGCAGAGCCTCAACAGCCAGTCGTAGCCAGTGAAAAACCAGTTAAGGGTAACGAACCCGATGCCGACGCATTGGCGAAGGAAGCCGAGGATAAACTGAGCGAGCGCATCACCGATACAGAAGACGAGTGGACGGAGCCAAGCGAATATGGAGAAATCTACAAGCATCGTATGTTCGTTGATGGCAAGGAAGTTATCAAGGTTGACGCTCCTGACAAGAGCAAGAATTATCCCGGAACCTATTATGAGATTGACGGCAAGCAGTTTGGCGACCTCTACGAAGTAGCCAACTATATTGACGGCAATGAGCAGCCGTTGTCTGCCAAGATTGAAGCAGCCTCTGCCGAAGTGAACACCGACCCCACCGAGGCACAAAAGGAAGCCGGCAACTATAAGAAGGGACATGTGCAAGTTGGAACGTTTGACATCACCATTGAGCAGCCGCAGGGCAGCGTGCGTAAGGGCACTGATGCTGACGGCAAGCAGTGGGAAAGCAAGATGAACAACACTTACGGCTACATTCGTGGCGCAGTGGGTGTTGACGGCGACCACATTGACGTGTTCCTCTCCAATGATATTGACGGTTGGAACGGACGCAAGGTGTATGTTGTGGACCAGTACAACCCCGACGGCAGCTTTGATGAGCATAAGGTCATGCTTGGTTTCAATGATGCAGACGAGGCTAAGGGCGACTACCTTGCCAATTACGAGCAGGGCTGGGAGAATGGCCGCAGAATTGACATTACCGGCGTGAACCTCGAAGACTTTGAAAAGTGGATAGAGTCGAGCAAGCGTAAGACTAAGCCTTTTGGCGAGTACTCGTCGGTGAAGAAGGACGTTGTGGAAATCAATACACCAGAAGAAGCCGGCTATTCCATCACTCCTTCAACCTACACCAATAAGAAGGGCAAGACGAGCGATGTTTCTCTCCTTACCTTTGGCCATGACTTGACAGCCGACCAAGAGCGTGCCGTCAAGGAGTTTGCCAAAGAGCGTACAGGTGAGGGACGCTTTGCCCCTGCACGCGGTTGGAAAGACCGTGAGAGCGGTGGTTGGATGTTCCGTAGCGAAGAGGACGCACGCAAGGCCGCTGAAATGGTTGGTAATGAGGAAGCCGTTGCAGACAACCAGCCAATGACAGCACAGGAACTTCGCGATGCCGTGGAGCCGAAGAAGCCAACGACAAGTAAGAAGACCGCAAGCAAGAAACCTGCAAACCGCGTAGAGAGCGTGCCAACAGAAGAACCAATAGAGCCGGAGAAGCCTAAGTATGAGGTCAGTGACGAGGAAATGAACGGATTGATGAATGACATTCGTGATATTCTCGGTATTGGTGACGACGAGGGCGATGCCGGGTTTAAGTTCCGTGAGCCGGACGAACTGACCGCAGAGCAGCGTCAGAAGCTCATGTCAGTCGGTCAACGTCTGGCCATGGCCATGGTTGAGCGTGGCAATGAGTCGTTTGGCAACTATGCCTCCATGATGGTTAAGGCATTGGGCGACAAGGTTCGCCCTTGGTTAAAGGCTTTCTATGGAGGGCTGGAGTATGTTCCCGGCTATGACAAATACGCCCTCACTCCATACGAAGAGGTAAAAGCCTTTGACGTGGAGAATTTCGACAAGCCTACCAAGGACGTAATGGCACAAGCCAACATGATAGTAGAGGAAGGCAAGGCACAAGTGGCCGCAGAAAAAGCAAACAATGAATTAAAGGCAACAAGAAATGAGCAACGAAAAGAAACCGAAAAGCAGACAGCAGCAAATACAGATGCTGTTGCAGCAGAAGCAAAGTCTGTTGCAAGCGAAGCAACGGCTCTCGCAGAAACTTCAAGCGACGAGCAAGCCCTCACCGGAGCAGCAGAGCGAGTAGATGAAACCCTCGACAAGGTAAATGAGCAGCTTGCCCTGCTTGGCTACTATGAGGCTGACGAGGTGGAGAAGGACTACAACGAGGCATACGGCTACATGCGTAATGCCGAGAAGAAGGCCGTCAAGGATGCAGCCAACCTTGCAAGCCAGTTGATTTCTGATTTGAACCTTAGCCACTATGAGGCTTCTCACTCAAAGCAGGCGGATAAGAAAGGCAATCGTAAGAAAAAGCCACTTGCAGTTTCCAACATTTCCCCTATTGGAGGTGATGTGTCTATACACCTGCCATTAGAAGAAGGACGCGAGCTGTATCTGACAATAGGCGTTGAGCCAAGAGCAGCCAAGGGTGTAGATGGCTTTGGAGGCAGCGACCTTGAAGTTACTCACATCATGTTCCGGGTTGACCATCCTGAAGGCACCGGCAATGACCGCTACGGTAGAAATGTCTTCGTTGACAGCAATGTTACGTATTCTGACCTTCTGAAGCAGGTGCAGCGTGAAGCCTACAAATATCTTATAGGTAGTGGCGTGACCAATGAAGGAGAGTATGCAGCAGGTGACAAGGTGCAGTATTCAACCGATGGTGGCCGCACATGGACTGATGCAGTTGTAGTGCAGCCGAACGATGAGGGCGGCATCCGCATTGACACCGGCCTTGCTCCTGTCATGTGGGTTAATGCTCATCCGGACCAGTTGCGTCATAAGCCGAGCGAGTCAGCCGAGCCGAAGCATGAAGCCGTTGGCGACTTCTACGAGGATGGCATTAACGAGGATGCCGTTGCGGCATTGCGAGAAGACACTGCCATACAGCTTCATGTTGTTGACATTCTCAATCCGGGCATGACTGACCATTCGATGAAATCGAAGATCGAGAGCCTCAACACGTTGCTCCCTAAAATTTCAGACAAGAAATTGTCTGAACTCGACAAGGAGTATGGCGACGACAAGGATATGGGCACCCATATCAAGGCAGAGGTGGCGAGACGTGAAAACGAGGGTATCTTCAAAAAAGCGGAGCGCATTGCCAAGGAAGCCAAGACGGAGCGCGAGAAAACGCCTATAGATATTAATGGCTTCGGAATATACCAAAAAGCCTATGATGATTTTATAGACGGAATAGAACACAAGGGTATGCTTCCGAATGTCAAGGCTTTGAAGAATATGGTTACTAAAGCCAAACGCAGATTGGGTGTTCTTGAAAAGGGTGCAGCTGTTGGTATTAAGAATGATGAAGATTTGAAACGTCATGAAAAGGCCGTACATGAACTCATAAACATGCGAGACGCATATCAAGCCATGCTTGATTATGTAAACAAACGAATGAAAGCTTCAGAAGTGAAGACATCAAAAGTTAAACCAGAGCAGCCAGTAGGTGATTTGTTTGCCGGGTTGTTCGATGAACCAAATAATAATGAAACAGCAGACAGCAATAGCAGTAGCCCAAGCCAAACAGTGGCTGGAGCAGAACGCCCGGACACCGTGGGCATTGATGAAACTGGAACTGATGGAGCAGAACGCACCACAGCAGTTGCAGGAACTGACGGAGAGCGGTCAACTGATGCAAGCCGTGAAAACGGACGAGAAGCAGCTGACGGAGCAGTACATGGAACTGATGAGGTCGGGGGAATACAACCACCAGTCGGAAATCGGGGACGTGATGAGAGCACAGCTGATGGAACAGTTTCCAACGGAGCCACAAATGAGCGTGGACGAGTTGCTGGACCGCGCACTGTTCAGACAGGAGAGATTGACGGAGGAGGAAAAGAACTTTCTTCGGGAGAACCTGCCAGCTCCACTGGCGAGGGAAGTAGACCTTCTGCCGTAAAGAAGCAGCGTACACCTGTGCGCAAGTTTACAAATAACTTCCATTATGGCACAGACGGCAATGAAGCCGACAACTACACTCCTGCACAGCGTTTGGAGGGCAACGTGTCAGCCATTGAGGTAATAGCCAAACTCTTCAAAGAGGGACGTAAGGCCACTGATGAAGAAAAGCAGATACTTTCTCGTTTCCGTGGTTGGGGACAGATAGACCAGTTGAGCAAGTTCTATTCTGTTGACCAAATGCGTAGGGACACCTACGGCAATTCGCCATACCGCAGACTTGCAAATGCAATCGACACGCTTGACCCAGACGGCAAGAAAGGCGTGTTTGCAGGTATCAAGCGAGCCGCCCTATCGTCATACTATACCCCGACTAAGATTGCAAGTGCGATGAACTCTTTCCTTTCGCTTGCAGGTTTCAAAGGCGGCACTTTCCTCGATCCTTCAATGGGCAACGGCATCTTTGAGGGAACACTTCCCAAAGACATTCAAGAGCGCACAATGATAACTGGCGTTGAACTTGACTGGCTTTCGGGACAGATTTCACGCGCCCTTTATCCAGATGCTGATGTGCGCATTTGTGGCTTTGAGAAGTCGGAACTCACACCGAACTCGCAAGATGTGGTGACAAGTAACGTGCCATTTGGTGACATCGAAGTAAACGACCCGACATGGAAGAACGACAACAGCCCTGTTAAGCGGTCGGCACAGAAGAGAATTCACAACTACTATGCTGTGAAGATGCTCGAACTTACACGCCCCGGCGGAATTGTTGCCATGATGACAAGTCCTGCCGTGATGGACACGCAGAGCAACCAGCATATCCGTAGATACATAGCCGAGCAGGGCGAGTTCCTCGGAGCTGTCAGACTGCCCGACAACACATTCCAAGGCACAGGCGCAATGGCCGACATCATCTATATCCGCAAGTGGAAGGATGAAGAGGACGCTCAGAAGACACGCGAGAACCCTGACTATGCGGCACGTGAGCAAGCATTTTTGTCTTCCGCTGAGACCACTGCACCCAACAAGCGCAATGGTGAGAAGCAAAAGGTGTCGCACAATGCCTACTATGCGAGCAACCGCAAGAACATGATTGGCGACGTAGTGGCAGGTAATCAATACAATGACAAGAGTTTCGGCTTACATAGCGAACTGACCACCGATCAGATAGCCAAGGAAGTTGAGAAAGCAGTAAAGCGTATTGTTGGTGACCGCAAGGGAATGCTCTTTGACACCACACGCACATCACGCGAGGTTAAACAAGCCGTTCGTGAGGAGTACAAGGGTGATGGTAACTGGGTAAGTACTGGCAACCTTGTCATTCAAGACGGCAAGGTCGGTGTGCTGACAGCTACCAAGAATGAGTATGGCGAGGTGACAAGGGTGTTTGAGGAGCAGCCACAGCTGGCTAAGCAGAAGAAGCGTATCATTGCCATGGGAGAGGTACGTACCGCCATGAAAGAACTCATTGCAGGGCAGATTGATGGACTTTCGGACACGAAGCTCAACATGCTACGTGCCAAGCTTAAACGAGCCTACGAGGAGTTCGTCAGCAAATACGGCAAGTTGCAGGACACCGACAACACTGTTGTCCTGAGTGACATTGACGGCTATACACTGCAAGCACTTGAAGTATGGAAAGGCGGCAAGTTCCAAGGGCTGTCCGACATCTTCACCAAGAACACCATCAAGCCAGCCCTCAAACTTGAAGATGCCAAGACACCGCAGGAAGCCATAACCACCTCATTGGCAGAATATGGTGAAATCCGTGGCGAGTATATCGAAAAAGCATTGGGCGCAGACTGGTTTGAGCAGTGTGGTGACCTTGTTTTCAAGGAACCTAATGCCACAGACCGTTATGTAACACGCGATGAATACCTCAGTGGCGATGTTGTAGCCAAATTGGATGAGGCAAAGACCGCAGCTGCAACAGATCCGACCTTTGAACGCAATGTCAAGGAGTTGGAACAGGTGCAGCCAGCCACTATACCATTCGACGACATCACAATACACCTTGGTGCGCGATGGATACCGCAAGAAGTACTCAACGATTTTGTGAAAGAGACCCTTGGATTGCACGCATCGTCTTCACGCAACTATGAGTGGGTTGATGGTGAGCGTAGGGAAATCATCAAGAGTGGCGTAGTGTATGTCCCGGAAACAGACACCTTTGAAATCAATATCGAAGCAAAGGAACTCGGAGGACAGGCAGATGATTGGAAGACTGCCGACAAGAGTGTCAAGGAGATATTCCAAGCAGCCCTTGAAGACAAGGACTTCCGTATTGTGCGTAAGGACAAGGACGGCAACACATGGATTGACCAAGAGGCTACCGAACTTGCCAACAGCAAGGTGGCAGACCTCAGAGAGCATTTTGAGCAATGGTTGCCCGGTGATGATGCCAGAGTACAGACGATGGAGAGAGCCTATAATGACCGCTTCAACCGCATTGTGCTCCGCAAGTGGGATGGTTCACACCTCAACGTGCCCGGATTGATGGGCAAGGAACTCCGTCCGCATCAGAAAGATGCCGTATGGATGCTCATCAATAATCGAGGCGGTATCGTTGACCATATCGTAGGTGCAGGTAAAACACTTGTAATGCAGTCTGCCATTATGGAAATGCGCAGAATGGGCATAGCCAAGAAACCTATGATTGTGGCTTTGAAGTCAACTGTGCCACAGATAGCACGCGAGTTCAAGGAGGCCTATCCTACCGCACGTGTTCTTGCACCATCAGAAAAGGACTTCAGTACAGAGAACCGCAAGAAGTTCTTCGCTAATATCTCGCTTAACGATTATGACTGTATCATCGTTAGCCATGAGCAATATTGCAAGATACCTCACTCTGAGGAGGCAGAAGGCGATGTAGTGAATGAGCAGCTTGCACAGCTCGATGCCATGATAGAATACCTTTATGGCACCGGCGACAAGAGCCAGCTCACCAAGCGACAGATAAAATCGCTTGAAAAGCGCAGACAGAACCTGCACGCCAAGTTGGAGAAACGACTTGACCGCAGCACCGACCGCGAGTTTTGCTTTGAGAACATGGGTATTGACTATCTGTTCGTGGACGAGTGCCACCAGTTCAAATCATTGCCCTATGTCACCAGTTATCAGAACGTAGCAGGATTGGGTGAAGCGTCAGGTTCAAACAAAGCCGTTGCTCTGCTTACTGGCATCCGTCACTTGCAGAAGATGCACCAAGGTGACAAGGGAACAGTGTTCCTTTCGGGAACGACCATCACCAACTCTCTTGTTGAGATATACAACCTACTCAACTATTTGCGTCCGCGTAAGCTGGAGCAGTTGGGTATGCCGACCTTTGACGCATGGGCAAGTACCTTTGCCGTACATTCGTCAGAGTTAGAAGCCGGTGTTTCCAACGAGTTCAAGATGAAAGACCGGTTCCGCTATTTCGACAATGTTCCAGAATTGTCGCAGCTCTATGCAGAGATTGCCGATGTGCGCAACGACTACAACCTGCAACTGCCAAAGCCAAAGGTGGACGGCAAGACGGTGATTGTGCCACAGTCAGATGCCGTGGCCGAGATAAACCGCGAGGTTGTGAATATGCTTCAGACCAAGGACGGCAGCTATTTCGGTATTCATCCGAAAGACCAGAAGAAATTCCCATGGGGACTTGTCGCATCAGGCATATCGGCAAAAGCAGCAGTCAGTCCGCGTCTTGTATTCCCGGAAATGGACGATAGTGTTGGTAAGATTTCCTATTGCTGTGACAACATCAAGAAGTCGTATGACGAAATGAAGGAGCAAAAAGGCGTGCAGCTTGTGTTCTGTGAACTCGGTGTTCCAACCAAGGGTAAGGAATACGATGCCTATCATGACATTATCAACCGACTGACAAAAGACTACGGCATACCCCGTGAAGAGATAGCCTACATTCAGCAGGTGAAGAACGATACTGAAAAGGAAGCATTGTTCCAAAAGGTGCGTGACGGCAAAGTGCGTATTCTCATTGGAGGTACACGAAACATGGGTACCGGTGTGAATGTACAGACACGCATCACCGACCTGCACATGCTGACCGTGCCATGGCAACCTGCCGACTTGGAGCAGTGTATTGGCCGTGGTAGCAGACAGGGCAATGTAGTGGCTCACGATTTCCTCAATAATAAGGTACGTGTACACTATTATGCCACTGAGGGAAGTCTTGACTTATACAAGTACCAATTGCTTGACGCGAAGGGCAAGATGTTCACACAGTTCAAGATGGGAACCATATCTGGTGAACGCAGCTTTGACGAGGGTGATGCTGACGAAAACGGCAATATCGACCCTGCTCAGATGGTTGCTTTGCTTTCTGGCAATCCAATTATCTTTGAGAAGTCAAAGCAAGACAAGTTGGTGAAGAAGTTGAAGTCACTTTACAACGGCTTCTTGCGTGACCAACAGCGTAAGAGACAGAACTACGAGACGGTGACAAAGAAAGTGGAGAACTTGAAACGCCTTATCTCGTTAAGCGATAGTGATGTGCATGACCTGCAAAGAGAGGGCTTCAAGCCGGATGATAAAGGCACATATCCCTCAAAGGTTAAGGTAACCGTGGAAGGTTCCTATTATGGACAGAACTTTGACAAACCAAAGGATGCTGGCCAGTATATCCTTGAACAACTGAAGAACAACAAGAAAGTGGTGCTTGCAGGGTTCGGTCAGCGTGCCGATGTCGTGTTTGTCACAGGCGACGACTTGCTATCTTCACACTACGAGGTGCAGATTGGAGGAAACAACGCATGGAGCATCCGTTATTCAAAGCGAATGCCACAAGACCCGACACAGGCAGGTCTTGTATTCCGCAGTCTGTTGGAGCAGATCATCCATAACAATGAAGTGTACCATCGCGAGTATGACACCAACAGCGAAATGTTGAAGACCATGCCTAAGGGTGATGCGCCATTCCCCAAGCAGAAAGAACTTGATGAAGCCATTGCCAAGCAGAAAGAACTCGATGCCGAGTACAACAAACTTGGACAATCGGAAGAAGACAAGACCAAGTTCCGTTTGCTTGATGCTGACGACCCTAAGGCAATGGAGCTGGAGTCTTTGCCAGAGAGTGAGTTGGTTCCAGTTTACCGTAATGTGCAAGCCTTTGAGGATGATGCACTGGGTTCACCTATGGCATTTACCGATGCAGAGACAGGCGAGCGCAGAACATTGGAAGGCAGACGTTGGAACTATTCTGCACCTCCAAAGGTGGAACTCACCGAGGAGCAGCAGCGCAAGCTGGACGAACTCAACAAGATTGGCTACATCATGGTTGACGGCAAAAAGAGTACAGAGTTGCAGATCAATGACGGTTTGAAATTCGTGAAGCCTAAGACCAAGGAGGCACAGTTGCAGTACTTCCTGAAGAAAAACCCCGAAGACAAGGGCTTGTGGGCAGCATACGACCCATACGACCATGCCATCGAAACACCTTTGAACACGCAGTTTGGCGAGGCATACAAGAGACCTAATCTTGTTGTGGTACGCAGCCTCATCCCGAAATCGGAGATAGACGAGCCGTTCCACGCAGACTATGCTCTGTTGCCTACCGGTGCCCATCAGTGGAACAATGGCCGCACGCTGTATCTTTCACGCTGGAGCAAGATAGACAAGGTGCTCACCCGTGAGGAGGAAGCTAAGCTCATTGACGAGTACTGGAAGAAGCATCCGGGAAAGCGTGAGGAACTGAAGACCCACCGTGACTACAACCGCTTTGTGCCACAAGTGCGCAGAGAGTTGGAGAAGATGGGTTACCGCTTTGAACTTGACGGCAAGGAGTTGACACCGGAGGAGAGTCTTGCACTCGACAAACAGAACTGGGAGAGCCGCGATATTATCCCCGGACGCGAAGGACACACGCCATTCGTCAGCAACGAAGACATAGCACGCATCAATGCGAAGATGGCCGGCAAGTGGGTAGGCGAACCGAAGGAAGCAATGGAAAGTGCGATGAGCGAGAGAGTGACCGAACTGTCCGAACGTCTGCATACTCCAGTGCGCATCATCCGTACAGAGGAAGAAGTGGCTGCATTACCTTCCGTGCGCCAGCGCAGAATGAAGGGTAGCTTCAATCCTATGACTGGCGAGGTGACTATTGTTGTTCCCAACAATGCTAACATGGCAGACGTTGAGAATACGTTTGTGCATGAGGTTGTGGGTCACGATGGTTTGCGCGTGCTGTTCCCTGATGAGGCTAAGCTGAACAATGCCCTTGATGAACTCTATCGTGTGTCTAAGGACGAGATACGCGGTACCATTGACCGCATGGCGCAGAAGATGTACGATGCCGAGGTGGACCGCATACGTGAGAAGAAACGCAAGGAGCATGTAGCCAATGGTGAGGATGCCAACGCTTCATACTATGCAGATATGGCAGCAGCACATGCCGAGGCCGGAAAGAAGCGTGAGCAGTTCAAGCGTGATGCAACAGAGGAATATGGTGCCGACCTTGCCGGACGTATCGGTGAGAAAGGCTTCGAGAAGATGAGTGCCGAAGAACTTACGTTCTGGGGCAAACTGAAAGCCATGCTCCAAAAGGCTCTACAAAAATTGTTGGACGGATTGAAAATCCCCGGCAAGAGAAAGTGGGGTGATAAGGACTGGGCGTTTGTTCTGCATGAGGCATACAAGCGTAAGAAGAATGGTGGTAAGCCTACCGTGTTCGATGCCACTGATACTGAGGTTATGCGCAGGAAGACAGGTTTCGGTGATACTAAGTTCAGTGATGGTAAGAATAAATCCAGTGAGCCAAAGCCAATAGGACACAGCACATTCGGAAGCGTGTACAACCAGTTCAAGGGCAAAGTTCTTCAAGCCGTGAAATTCTTGGTCAATCACGAAAGCGGAGATTTGCTTGGTGTTTTCCATAGAAATGATGTAGGAGATATTGATATGGTTTGGGGTGATGAAGGTGGCGGACTCTGCCATATTCTGAACAAGCATATCAACGACAAGGACTTTCCTACTGTTAAGGATTTGGTATCTCGCATAGAAGACATCATAAACAAAGGAGAGGTTGACGAACGTCATTCTAATGCCGACAAACTTGTATTGGTGAAGGATGGTTACCTTGTTACGATACGTCGTAACGTAAGAGAAAAGGGCATAAAAATAGCCGACAAGAACTGGGTTCTGACGGCTTATAATAAAGATGCACCTGCCACCACCAAGGCTCCCGTTGATGGCACTTATGGGAGCACGGCTGTCGCTCCCGGTACATCTTCGGATGCAAAGTTAGCAACAAAGTCTGAGATTAACGAATTTTCAGACAATAATATTGCAGATGAGGGTATTATGTTCCGCGACGGTGATATGGGACTTGAAGAAACCATCACTAAGATGAAGGTTGAGGCAAGCCAAGCCAACGCCGACAACTGGCAAGCCAAGCAGGATGCAATGAGAGCCATCGGTGGCAATCTTAACAAGTTGCGTCAGGCAATGGCACGTCAGAGAGAGTATGACTTATCAACTGTCAAGAGCATAACAGACCTTGCCAAGGTGTTGCTTGAAAACGGATTGCTCGATGATCTGAGCAAGTATGAGACAAAGCGCATCCTATCAGCCGTGAACAATGTACATGGCAAGCAGGACGTAAGTGATTACGTTCAGAAGGTTATGGACACCATGGTTGACAACCAGCTACGCATGGGAGCTAACCAGCTGGGCAAACTCCTTTCCATCCGTGGAAGCCGCATTGACGCGCGAGGTATTGAGGTGCAAGGACAGCTTGACCCGGAAGGCCAGCGTATAGCGCAGGTGGTTAGGAAAGCCACTTCCTTACCAAAGGAGAACATAGAGGAGCGTATTGCAGACTGCACCAATCGTATGAGTAGTGACGACAATGCCGTAGCCGAGGAAGCAGCCATCGAGTACAACGGTCTGTTGCTTGCCCATCAGTTTGTAGAGGACATCACCGAAAGCAAGGCAGAGGAAAAGGCTCTTCGTGAAAGCATTAAGGAAGCCAAGGCCGACTTGGATGCCGGAACGATGGAAGCCGATGCTTACCGTGAATACGTGGAGTCAACCAACGATGCCATCCGTCAGAATAAGATAGAGCGAGCCGAAGCCTACCGCAGCATAGTGGAGCAAGTAGGCGGTGTTCTTGGTGGCAGCGTTGAGCGAGCCAAGGCATGGCGTGAGGCAGAGAAGCAGCGCGTTGAGACCATCCATCACAATGCCAACTCCGACATGACCGGCAGACCTAACGACGAGCATCACAAGGAAAGCAAGGCACAGAAGATAGCCAATAACAGTATAGTGCGCTTTGTTCTTGCACCTTTAGGCACGTTCGACCAGATGCTGAGAATGTTCGGAAAGAAAAGCGTGAACGGTGAGGGCTACTTGTGGAACCGCTATATGCGTGGATGGGTTGAGGCTACCGAAAAGGAGTACACCGGTTATCAAAACGCCTTGAAGACGCTCGACGAGAAGGTTAGCGAAGTATTCGACAAGAAGATGAAATGGGGCGACCTATTCTCTTTGGAGCGCAACCTTCCAAAAGCGACCGTTACCTTCTGGGACGGTGGCGAGCAGAAGGCACACGAACTGACACAAGGCAACCTTCTGTATATCTACATGGTTGACAAGATGGCAGACGGCCGCATGAAGTTGCGTCGTATGGGTATCACAGAGGAAGACGTGGAGAACATAAAAGAATTTGTTGATCCTCGTTTCTTGGAACTTGCCGACTGGATGCAGGACGAGTTCCTTGTGGAAAAACGCAACGAGTACAACGAGGTGCATAAGCGCATGTTCGGTGCTTCAATGGCAGCGATTGAGAACTACTTCCCTTTGAAGATACTTGCCAATGCGAGAATTGAAGAAGTGGACGTAGCCGACGATACAACCGACACCGCATTGCCAGCGACCTCAACCGGTAGCATCATCAAGCGTAGACGCAACAATCTTGCCCTTGACGTGATGGGTGCAGACGCATTCAGCGTTATACTCGACCACATTCAGCAGATGGAACGTTGGGCATCCTTTGCAGAGTTCAACCGCGACTTGAACACCTTGCTGTCATACAAGCGTTTCCGCAATCAAGTTATGAACATGACGAGTGTTTATGGTGGTGGCAAGACTCTGTGGAAGAATTTCCGCAATGTGTGTAGTATGGCCGCAGGAGCCTATCGCCCACCAATCGCAGCCCTTGACAAGGCCGCAGTGAATGTGGCGAAGGGCGTAACGGCAGCCAAGGTTAGTTTCAGAGTGTTCACTGCATTAAAGCAGTTCCTCTCTATGCCAGCTTATCTTTCTGACAGCAGCCCTGTATATCTTGCAGGAAACATTGCCAATCCGATAGGAGCTTGGAAGTGGTCAATGGAAAACCTTCCACTCTTCGAGAAGCGTTGGAAGAGCCGCATGGCAGGAGACCCAAGACTGATGAAGAGTGAAATGGACTGGAAGATGTGGCAGAACCGCGCTGTTGAAATAGCCTCACGTATCGGTATGTCTCCTAATGCCTTTGTTGATGCACTGACAGTTGCCATAGGTGCACACTCGATGTATCAGACCAAGAAGAAGAAATATCTTCGTTACGGCTATGATGAAGAGACGGCAGAGAAGCGAGCCAAGCAAGACGCTACTATTCTGTTCAACCAGACACAGCAGTCGAGTGAAAGCGCGTTCCTCTCTACGATGCAGGCCGACCGTTCATGGTTAAGTGTTCTGTTCACTGTGTTCAGAAACTCTTCGATGTCGTACACACGTCAGCTGTATGATGCACTCCGTAACCTCAAACACCGCTTTGAACCCGGTTACAAAGGACTCACAGAGGAGTATCTTGCCAAGCAGATGCGCAGAGACGGCATAGACCCAGACAAGGCCGACCAGAACGCCAAGAGCGAGTATAGAAGAAGCCTGATGCGTGATATAGTCCGCGTAGGCGTGTTCGGCTATCTGTTGCAGTTTGCTTGGAACTTGGGAGCCTATTTGCCCTATCTCCTCTTAGGTGACGACAAGGACGAGAAGAGCGACATGTGGCATGACATCTTCTGCCATACTATGTTCGGCAGTATAGAAGGCTTGACTGGAGGTGACGTGATGAGTGCTGTAGGTAATGGCTTTGCTAAAGGCGAAGGTTTGAACCTATTCTCCGCATCAAAGGATATGCCTCTTAGTTCAGACTTGCAGAACATTGTAAACAAATGGAACAAAGACAAGGTTGCCGCCATGAACGATGTGACCAACTTGATGGTTCAGTCTGGTATAGGTGTCAATCCCCAATCGCTGACAGATGCAGTGGTTGCCATCATGGACTACTGTGGTGACGACGCAAACTCCTCTCGCGAGTGTGCCCTGCTTATCACGCGCATCATCAACTGCCCACAAAGTCAGATCGACAAGATTTACTTTGACGAGCTTAACGCAACGGCAGCAGAGGCGCAAGGCATGACCCCGGCAGAGATAGCCGAGCGATATGCCCGATATAAGATGCACAGAGGCGCACCGTTAACCGGATGGGCGTACACTGATGAAGCTCGCGACTCCGTAATGACTGCCCAGCAGAACCGAGTGCTTACGAAAGCCAAGGAGAAGTTGAACAGCAGAATGGAGACTGAGGAAACCAAACAGTTGCTCAGTGATTACGATGCTGTTGCCAAGCAAGAGACCGCATTGTCGAAGATAAAGAAGACGGACCGTGCAGCCTACCGCGAGGGAATGAAGCAGCTACGCCAGTCGAACGACATGCGCCAGCACATGCGCCTGAAGCGATACAAACATGACATGAATGAACTCACGTCGAAGTATCTACGCTGCAAGAGCGCAGAGGAACGAGACTCGATTGTCAGCACGATGTTCAGTACACGTGCGAAGATGCTTGAAGACATCGACAGATTGAAGCAACAATAGTTAAACAACAAAGGACGGTGCAAGGAATTACCTTTGCACCGTCCCAAATTATAAAAATATGGCAAGAAGAAAATTACATAAGGCGAGTGCTGTCATGCCTCATGAAGGAATGGACAGCGTAGCTACAGCCAAGCACACGTTGGGCGGTTACCGTGCATTTGAGGTTTTGTGGCAAGCCCAGCAGTATTGGCTTGCTATGGATACGTTCCGCAGAGACCGTGAACGTAACAAGAACTACACCTACGGACGGCAGTGGGATGACTACGTTTGTGTGAATGGTCGGAAAATACGCGAAGAGGAACTCATCAAGAAGCAAGGTAATGTACCCTTGAAGAACAACCTCATTCGTCGTATGGTGCAAGCTGTACTTGGTATATACCGCAGTCAAGCCAAAGAGCCTACATGTACGGCACGCGACCGCGACGAGCAACGTTATGGCGAGACGATGAGTACCGTGTTGCAATGTAACATGCAGCTGAACCGCATGACAGAAATAAACGCACGATGTATGGAGGAGTTCCTTATATCGGGCTTTGTCGTGCAGCGTAAGTGGTATGGCTGGCGAGAAAACAAGCTGGACTGTTGGACTGACTATGTACAGCCCAACAACTTCTTTATCGATAACAACATGAGGGATTTCCGAGGTTGGGATTGCAGTTGTGTGGGCGAGGTGCATGACATTTCGTTTGAGGAATTGTGCGGACGCTTTGCCAAGGACGGAAACGATTACAACCGTCTGGCCGAGATATACAAGTTTGCCAAAGACAAATCGTATCTCAGTGCTACGTTTAATCATTTTGGCCATCCTTTGCAGGGCAACTTTGATTTTTTTGTTCCGTATGATGTGACGCGTTGTCGTGTAATAGAAGTGTGGAGGAAAGAAAGCAAACCACGTGTCCGCTGCCATGACGTAAACAACGGCGATGTGTTCAAGATAGACATTGAGGATTTCCAAGCCCTTGTAACAGACGAAAACAACAAGCGTTTACAAGAGGCCCGTGAGCTTGGTATGGACGAGAGCGATGTGCCGCTTATCCGTTGGGAGTGGTTTATGGATAGCTACTGGTATTATTACATGCTCACTCCGTTTGGTGACATTCTGGAAGAAGGCGAAACCCCATACGAGCACAAGAGCCATCCGTATGTGTTCAAAGCATATCCGTTCATCGACGGTGAGATACATAGCTTTGTCAGCAATGTAATAGACCAGCAGCGATACACAAACCGTTTGATTACTATGTACGACTGGATTATGCGAGCTTCGGCAAAAGGTGTGCTGTTGTTCCCGGAAGACTGCTTACCGAAGGGAATGTCAATGGACGACGTTGCCGACGAATGGGCACGCTTCAACGGCATCATCATGATCAGGACACCGAAGGCCGGAACGCCATTGCCTCAGCAGATAGCCAACAACTGCACACAGATAGGTATCTCAGAGTTGCTGAGTATGCAGTTGAAGTTCTTCGAAGACATATCCGGCGTTAACGGCGCATTGCAAGGCAAGCCCGGTTATTCGGGTATGTCGGCCAGTCTGTACAATCAACAGGCACAGAACGCCTCAACGTCTCTGCTTGACTTGCTCGACACGTTCTCTTCTTTCGTAAAAGAAGGTGCGTATAAGGACGTGAAGAACATTCAGCAGTTCTACGACACGCCACGTGTATTCAACATTGCAGGAAAGAACTCTACCATTGTGGAGTACGACCCGAAGAAGATACGCGACGTAGAGTTTGACCTTTCGATTGTGGAGAGCACAGCAACCCCAGCATACCGCGCTCTAACCAACGACATGCTTATGCAGTTGTGGGAAAAGAACGCTATCAGCGTGGAGCAGCTGTTGGAACACGGCGACTTTCCATTTGCCGACGAGTTGCTGCAGAGCATCAAGTCACAAAGGGAACAGCTGGAACAAGGCAAGGTGCCGGACGGCATTTCTCCGGAACTTGCGCAACAGGTTCAGCAAAACGCAAACGCATCTGCCATGCAACAGGCACAGCAGATGCTACAAGCGGCTTAATAAAACTATCAGATGGAAGCCTCGGAAACGGGGCTTCTGTCTTTTCTAAGTGTACGGTTAACAATAGGAACCCATTCAGGCATATCCATTTCCCAGAAGCAGATATGCAGACCTATTGCACGTGTCATAAGCAAGTCGTCATGTTTGCCTGTAATAGCACCATACGCACCGTTCTGTTTTCGCTCATAGGTGTTGTATTCATCCAGACAGCGTTTGTCGCGCTCGATATAGAGCCGGTCGCGTACCACCTTGATGAGGGTAGAGATAATCATCGGCTTTGTTGACACATTGGTATGGAAACCATATTTACGCGGTGCGCCCTCCCTTATTTCATCCTCCGACTGCTTGCGTGCATACAAGTTCGGGTAGATGTCTGAAATCTGATTGAGTATATATTGCGACTGGTCGCCACCTTCCACCTGACGCTCCTTGTCGTGAGTCTCCAACGTGTTAGACTCAATAACCAGAAGAGAATTGTCGTAGAACGCCGCTATCTGTGCTGCACGCCAAGCGAGTTGGTCTATGTCGCAATGTCCGTACCACTGAGCCACCACAGACGGCGGCTCGCTACCATCAATCATACTAAGCCTGTCAAATACCACGATAACAGACCAGTCAGCTTTATTGGAACGTCCACCCACATCGACAACGGTAAGATAACGGTTGACAACTTCGTAGCCTTCGAATGTTTCCGGCATTGCCCATATAGAAAGCAATCCTTGCCTGTCTGCACGGAAACGGAGATTGGAAAGTGCATCCTCTCCTTCGTCTCCATCAGCATATACCTCACCGATATACTGAGGCTGCTTGCAGAACCGCTCGAACTTCTTGACACGGTATTTGTCGAACACCATAGAACCAGAATGAACGAAAGCCTCCACATCATCAGAAGGGAACTCGGAAGCCATTACAGCAAAGTCGTCCTTACCTGCACGCTCCTCTATGTACCAGTTGAAAGCCTCCAGTGTAGCCCCTTTCTCCCATAACGACCAAAGGTAGCGTCCGGACTCCTCACGATTTGA
>ENA-UERK01000628-UERK01000628.1-human-gut-metagenome-genome-assembly--contig:-NODE-628-length-29326-cov-39.606824_pt1 | contig 29326 bp, 25 predicted proteins | sample MGYA00242957_ERZ507957 | MGnify/ENA primary metagenome ERZ507957 (study PRJEB26167, sample SAMN06115538) | human gut metagenome | host: Homo sapiens | place: China:Heilongjiang | collected 2015-11-06...
AGATTACCACCCCTGACGGCAAGCCAGCCAAGGCGCAGCTGATGAGCGTACTCTATGACAAGTCGCTCGACCAGATAACCCCGCATTTCTGGAATTTCTCCCTGGGCTTCTATCAGAGTTTGCCAGACTGCTACTGGGAGGACAACCTCACTTTCCGTTCATTTTGCTTGAATGGCGCTTATCCTACCAAGTATTATGACGAGAAGCAATTGGATGTGGATAAGTTTGATGGTAAATTCTTTAGCTATTATGCTTATATGCAAGCGGTGGAGCTGAGCAAGTTGGAACGTTCTCTTGGCGGAACCGTAGAGTCTGTTCGTATAAAGAAAGACGAGCTGGTTAAGGAAGAAGGGAGGGTCATGAAAACTCGTGGGAGTAATATGAACCGTGTTGCAGCGGCTGCTCCATCTGCCAACAAGGTTTTTGATGTAGTAGAGGAGATGCCGCAGTTTGTAGGTGGTTCTGGCTCAGACGTAGGACAGTACCTTGACAATGTGCAGGTGCGTGAAAACCTGAACGAGACTGCCTTCTTCTATCCAGTCTTGGAGAGCGACAACAATGGCAACGTAGCCATCAGATTTACCTTGCCTGAGAGCGTGACCACCTGGAAGTTCATGGGATTGGCTCATGACAAGGAAATGCGCAACGGTTTGCTGGTGGATGAGGCTGTGGCTCAAAAGACCGTGATGGTGCAGCCTAACATGCCTCGATTCCTGCGTGAGGGAGACAAGAGCTCTATCGTGGTGAAAATCTTCAATACATCTGATAAGAAGGTGAGCGGAAATGCCCGTATGCAGATTTTGGATGCTGAAACCCAGAAGGTGGTTTGGCAGAAAACGCAGAACTACAGCATCAATGCTGAGGGTTCTGCTACCGTTTCTTTCGATGTTCAAGGTCTGAAAGAGGGTGTATATATTAATAAGGTGGTGGCTGCCGGAAACGGATACAGCGATGGCGAACAGCACTATCTGCCGGTCTTGAGTGATCGTGAACTCGTAGTGAATACGCTGCCTATCACCTTGCATCAGCAGGGCGAACAGAGCTTCGACCTGAGCAAACTCTTCCTGGACAAGGAGGGCAAGCAGGCAAAGGGAACAGAGGAGGCAAAGGTCACCGTGGAATATACCAACAATCCAAGTTGGCTGATGATCAAGGCATTGCCTGCCATCAGCAATCCGGATGATGAGGACGCCATCTCGCTGATGTCTGCCATCTATGCCAACACCCTCAGTCGCCATATCCAGAAGACCACAAACGTGAATGCCAAGGACATCGACGATGCTTCGGGCTTGACTTCGGCTTCTGATACTTTGCTGACTAAGGTAAAAAAGTATGTTGCTCTCTTGAAAAAACTCCAAAACAAGGATGGCTCTTTCTCTTGGTGGAAGGGCATGAGCGGCAGTAGATATATGACCTCGGCTGTGGCAGAGATGATGGTTCGTCTCAATGCCATCGTGGGCAGACAATCCTCTACCGCAAGTATGCTTTCCGGGGCAATCGACTATCTGCGTCAGCAAACGGCGCGTGAGGTGAAGACGATGAAGGAGGATGAGGCAAAGGCTGCACAGAAAGCCGCTCGCAATGGCAAGAAAGGCGAGGCTTATCAGGCTACGCCAAGCGAGGTGGCTTTGCATTATCTCTATATTGTCGCAATGGATGGGACTTGTGTGAAACTCAAAGCTCCTGCTTTGAATGACATGGATTATCTCCTCGGAAAACTGAAGAAGATGACCCGTTCGTTGACCATCTATGGTAAGGCGAAGGCTGCTGTGATACTCGCCCTAAACTACGATTACAAGACGGCTGCCGACTACTTGAAGAGCATGGAGGAATATTCAGTCTATCGTGAGGATATGGGCAGATATTATGATACTCGCAAGGCGTACTATAGTTGGAGAAACTATAAGATTCCGACAGAGGTGGCTGCCATCGAGGCTCTACAGGCTTTGGATGCTCAGACTATATCTGCTTCTTTATCAGCATCGTCTACTATCAGCAAACAGCAGACCATCGAGGAGATGCAGCGTTGGCTCCTCATGTCTAAGCGCACCCAGGAGTGGAAAGATAACCCAGTGAATGTGGTGGATGCAGTCTATGCCTTTATGCAAGGCAATGAGAAAAATTGGAACCGACAGGCTGACAACGCCATCCTCAAGCTCGATGGCAAGACCTTGCCAATGCCGAAGGATTCCACGACACTCGGATATGTCAAGACAGAAAGAGCTGGAATGGCGACCCAACTCTCCATCGACAAGAAGTCGGACTATACCAGTTGGGGAGCTGTCTATGCCGAGTTCAAGCAACCTATCTCTGAGATAGCAAATGCCGAATCAGGTATCAAGGTGACTCGCAAGGTGACCTCGAAAGCCCAAGTAGGTGACAAGGTGAAGGTGGTCTTGACCATCGTGGCAGACCGTGATTATGACTTCGTCAAGGTCATCGATCGTCGTGCCGCTTGTCTCGAACCCGTCAATCAGTTGAGTGGGTATCAATGGGGAATGGGCTGCTATGTCGCTCCACACGATGATGCAACAAATTTCTATTTCGATCGTTTATCTAAGGGTAAGCATGTGGTAGAAATCGAGTATTTCGTGGATAGACAAGGTGAATATCAGTCTGGCTCTTGCTCTGCTCAATGCACCTATAGCCCTGAGTTCTGTGGAAGAGAAGGGGGGTATCAATTACGAATTAATAATTAGGGCAGACGTCCTTGGTGACAATAAATTTCTGATAAGTATAACTATAAATTTGATATGATGAAACGAATTAATATATTGATGTTGTCTTCGCTATTGGCGTTGTCGGCATCGGCACAGAAAATTACCACCCAGCATGAGGTGGTGGATTGTGGACAGGTGGTGTTCTGGCATCCTGTCACATCTGAGTTTAAGTTGAAGAACGACGGCAATCGGGCTTTGCAAATCGAACAGGTGAAGAAAAGTTGTGGTTGCACCACCGTGGAATATCCTACCCGGAGTATTGCCCCAGGCGAGGAATTTGTGGTCAAGATGACCTACGATGCCAAGCAGATGGGTACATTCAATAAGCAGTTGCTCTTGTATAGCAATGCCACAGGGTCGCCTTTTATGTTGACCATGCAAGGCAAGGTAGTGGAGCAGGTGACTGACTTCTCTGGTAATTATTCCACCATGTTGGGCAGTCTGAAAGCGGATGCCCAGGAAGTCGAGTTTGATGATGTCAATCGTGGCGACCGTCCTGTGCAGCGCATCCATATTTTCAATCCTACCGCTGAGACCTTGGAGCCAGTGGTGATGCACTTGCCAACTTATCTGAAGGCTGTCGTATCGCCATCCAAGTTGGCACCACGTCATTCAGCAGTGGTTACCTTGACCTTGGATTCCAAAAAGTTGCGTGACTTCGGTTTGAACCAGACATCGGTGTATCTGGGTGAGCGCCCTGGAGACAAGGTGTCGGGTGATAAGGAAATTGTGGTCTCTGCCGTCTTGTTGCCTGACTTCGATGCCATGACAGCATCAGATAAGTTGAGAGCGCCAAAGATCGAGATGTCAACGGAGACCTTGGACTTGGGCAACTTCAATGGCAAGAAGAAATTGAAGGGCGAGATTCTCATCACCAACAAGGGTAAGTCGGACCTGGACATCCGAAGCTTGCAGATGTTTACCATGGGCTTGCAAGTGCAACTCAATAAGAGTAAGCTCCAGCCTGGTGAGACGGCGAAGATGAAGGTGACGGCAGTGGCTGCGGAATTGAAGAAGTCGCGTAATCAAAACCCACGTGTTCTCATGATCACCAATGATCCAGACAAGTCGAAAGTCGTGATCCGTGTTTTGACCAAGAATTAAGTTATATATCATTTATCATTTGAATTATCGTGCAGATTGAGATAGACAATGGCAGTGGTTTTTGCTTCGGTGTGACCACTGCCATCAAGAAGGCGGAGGAGGAACTGGCAAAGGGTAGCAAACTCTATTGCCTGGGTGATATTGTGCATAACGGCATGGAGGTGGAGCGCCTTCATGCAGCTGGACTTACAACCATCAATCATGAGGAGATGGAACAGCTTCATGGTGTCAAGGTCTTGCTCCGTGCCCATGGAGAACCACCTGAGACTTATGCTTTGGCAGAGAGAAATCAGATAGAGATCATTGATGCGACCTGTCCTGTGGTCTTGCAGTTGCAGAAGCGTATCAAGAAGCAGTATGCCAACAATCCGAATGCCCAGATCGTCATCTTTGGCAAGAAGGGACATGCCGAGGTGTTGGGACTGGTGGGACAGACCGAAAGCCATGCCATCGTGGTAGAGAAGTTTGAGGATGTGGAGCATCTGCGAGAGAAAGGCAAGTTGGACTTCACCAAGGACATCTATCTCTATTCCCAGACCACGAAGAGCCTGGATGAGTTCCATCGCATCATCGAATATTGCCAGGAGCATATCGTGGGCGATGCCATCTTCAAGAGCTTTGATACGATATGCCGTCAGGTGGCGAATAGAATGCCTAACATTGCCGCTTTTGCTTCCAAGCATGATGTCATTCTCTTCGTGAGTGGAAGAAAAAGTTCGAATGGCAAGGTGCTTTTCAAGGAGTGTAAGAGCGTCAATCCCAATAGCTATCAGATAGAGAGTGCCGAGGAAATCAATATGGATTGGTTTGATGGTGTCAATACCGTCGGTATCTGTGGAGCTACCAGCACGCCGAAATGGTTGATGGAGGAATGTAGGGAGTTTATAATTAATAATTAATAATTGGGCTTGCGTCTTTTGGGATTAAAAGTCCTATAAAATAAAACAGGTGGTAAGGCTTCTCACGAAGACCTACCACCTTCAAAAAACAGTAATTAACTCAAAATTTATAATCTATATCATTACTACCTTGTCATTTTTATGCAAATTTAGAAAAAAGTGAAGTATTCTCCAACATATTTTCAATGAATGAATACTTTTCATAGCTGAAATGCCTTGATTTAACAGAAATTTACAGATAGCCGTTAGGCTTTGTCGATTGCGATAACATTGTTATGCTTTGTCAATGGCAAGCTGGAATTGATGGAGAAGCCATTTTTTTTGTTCCGCAATCGTCATATTGCTGTTGTCAAGCACGATGGCATCCTCAGCCTGTTTGAGAGGCGAAACCTCTCTGTGGGTGTCGATGTAATCTCTCTCCTCCACATTCTTGAGAATGGCATCGAAATCTGCAGGCATTCCCTTGGCGTTCAACTCGTCATAGCGGCGCTGCGCTCTCACTTGCGAGGAGGCGGTGACGAAGATCTTCAATTCGGCATCAGGGAAAACGGTGGTGCCGATGTCTCTGCCATCCATGACGATTCCCTTCTCCTTGCCCATCGCCTGTTGTTGCTCTACCAATGCTTTTCTCACAAAACCAACGGCGGCAATCGGACTGACGTGGGAGGAGACTTCCAAACTTCTGATTTCCTTCTCTACATATTCTCCGTTGAGATAGCAGTCTGGAGTGCCCGTCTCAGCATTCAACTTGAAGGAGATTTGGATGTTCGGCATTTCCTTCTCCAATTCTTCGGTCTTGACGCTGCCATCTGCGTTGAAGAGTTGATGGCGAATGGCATAGAGTGTTACGCTGCGGTACATCGCACCAGTATCAACGTAAATGTAGCCCACTTCCTTGGCAAGGTCTTTTGCCATCGTACTCTTTCCACAAGATGAGTAACCATCTATTGCTATTGTTATCTTTTTCATATCTTCTATATCTCTATTAATGATTCTTGTATATATAATAATGTGTATCTTATCTTTGTGTGACAAGTGCATCAACGCCACTTACAGTGAATAGGCGAGGTTGACGAGCAGGCTGCTACTGCTTACGTGGTACTTGCCATAGGCGACATTGAGATGGAAACGCTCCAGGTTGATACCACCTCCAAATGATAAGCCTGCTCCATGACTGCTTCCCTTGCCATCGCTGCTGTCTTCTATCTTCATCTCATCGGCTCTGCGGAAGTTGTATCCGCCACCTATCCAAAAACTCTCCGTGATGATGAAGTCGGCTCCCAGCACAACGTGGTTGATGAAACTCTTGTCCCAGTTGTTGAGATTGACCATCGTGGCGGAAACACGGAAAGGCGTGTGCAGGAATCTCTTGGTGACACCCACCTGCACGTCTATCGGCATCTTGTCATATTTCTCATCGTATGCCTTGAGTTGCCCACCGAGGTTCTTGGCCACTGCGGAGATAGACCACTCTCGGTCTGGGTCATAGTAGTTGAGACCCAAATCCACGCCCATGCCGATGGAATTGTAATCGCCGATGTAGGAAGTGATGAACTTCGCCGTGATACCACCCACGAGGCGGTCGCTCAACATATAAGAGAAATAGCCAGCCACAGTGATGTCTTTGGCAGAGAACTCACCAAGGATATTGTTGCTTTCATCGGTCTCTTTCATTTTGCCATAGTCCATATACTGAGCGGAGACAGCCCACGAAGCCTTTTCCTTCACGATTCGGTTGAAGGAGGCAGAGGCGGTGTTGGCTCCCGACATATAGTTCATGTAGTTGAGGTTGATGGTTTTGTCGCTGACGGAAGCAAGAAGGGCTGGATTATGCCAAATGAGAGACGCATCATCTTCTATCAAGGTGATGTTGTCTCCACCTAGCGCAGCAGCATGTGCGCTGACGGGCAAGCGGAGAAAATTATATCCAGTTTGGCTCTCTTGCGCATGCGTTTTGGCGGCAAAAAGCGTCAATAGAGCGAAAAAAACAACTTTTTTCATTTAAATTCCCTAATTATTTTGCAAAGATACACCTTTTTTCAAGAATAAGAAGTAAATTTGCAATGATTTCGCATAAAATAACGAATTGATACTTCAAATATTGTAGTCTAGAACTACAAAACAGGAGATGAAACAGTGGAAATAAAAAAATCAAATAACGCAAGTTTGGAAGATAAGCGGGTGACCTTTTTCCTGCTAGGACTCATCCTTTCCTTTTCCCTCATATTCGTGGGCTTGCAATATAAAAGTCATCCTTACGACCTTGACTTAGATGCCGAGAGCTTGGAGGATTTGGCGCAAGACTTGGAACTGTCAACACCTTCTGAGCAAAAGGATATGGTTTCTGCGGAAGCCCCTGCAGCTCCGGTGTCCAAGTCTATCACACAGGAAGTCAAGGCGGCAGACAAGGTGGAGGAGGCTCCGCAAAAAATCAACTCCACGACGAGTGAACTGGTTATTGGTGATGGCGAGGGAGCTGTGGATGGAGCCAAAGTCAAGGAGGCTGTGCCAGAGACTGCAGTGGATAACTCCAATCCTTCAGCGATGGCTGAGGCACCTATCAACTTCACCGTGGTTCAGCAAATCCCAGTCTTCCCTGGTGGCTGGTCAGCTTTCATGCAATGGCTTACCAAGAACCTCAAATATCCGAAACCAGCCCAGAATGCCAAGATACAAGGCACGGTGGTCTGCTCCTTTATTATTAATAAGGATGGCACGGTGTGCGATGTGAAGGTGAGCCAGTCGGTCGATCCTCTCTTGGACAGGGAGGCTCTGAGAGTGATGAAGATGATGCCTAAATGGAAACCAGGCATCGACCGTGACAAACCTTGTCGCACGATGATAGCCGTACCGGTAGTCTTCCAATTGTAGCCGAAAGGTTGATGAATGCAAACGAATTGAATCTTAAATGTCTAAATATTTTTTCTTAATTATTTTGTTATGAAAACAGCTAACGAAATCCTCGACATGGTCAATGAGTTCTTGGAGCATTTGCCTTATGATCGCAAGCCAAGTTCTCTCTACGAACCTATCCAATATGTTTTATCCATGGGTGGCAAGCGCATTCGCCCTACCTTGATGTTGATGGCGTATAATCTTTATCAAGAGAATCCTGAGAAGATTCTGATGAATGCCATCGCATTGGAGACGTATCATAACTATACTTTGCTGCACGACGACTTGATGGACAATGCCGATATGCGTCGTGGCAAGTTGACTGTACACAAGAAATGGGATGCCAACACGGCTATCTTGTCGGGCGACTCCATGTTGGTCTTGGCATACGAGCGTATGGCTCATTGCGATGCCAAGCATTTGCAGGCAGTGCTTCAACTCTTCACAGAGACAGCCCTTGAAATAGGTGAGGGACAGCAGTATGACATGGAGTTTGAGACTCGTTATGATGTAAAGGAGGAAGAATATATCGAGATGATTCGATTGAAGACCAGTGTGCTTTTGGCTTGTGCCTTGAAGATGGGTGCCATCTTGGCTGATGCCTCAGAGGAGGATGCCAACAATCTGTATAAGTTTGGCGAGCAAATCGGCTTGGCTTTCCAGTTGCAAGATGATTTCTTGGATGTCTATGGCGACCCAAAGGTCTTTGGCAAGGAAATCGGTGGCGACATCACTTCCAATAAGAAGACCTATATGCTCATCAATGCTTTCAATCATGCCAATGCCCAACAGCGTGAGGAACTCAATCGCTGGGTGTCTGCCAAGGACTTCGTGCGCAAGGAGAAGGTGGAGGCAGTGACTCGTCTGTATGATGAAATCGGCATCGACAAGATGGCGCAAGAGAAAATTGCTTATTACTTTGAGCAGAGTAAGAAATACTTGGATGCAGTTCAGGTGCCTGCTGAGCGCAAGGAAGAATTGCAAAAGTATGCTCAAAAGATGATGAAAAGAAAATACTAGAAAGTGAAGAGTGAAGAACGAAGTGTGAAGAATTCTTATGATAAAGATAATTGATACTCATACGCATTTGGATGCGGAGGAGTTTGACGAGGATAGAGCTGAGGCTTTCGCACGTGCCAAAGAGGCGGGAGTGGGGAAGGTCTTTCTGCCTGCCATCGATGTCAAGACGACTCATGCTGTATGGAAACTTAGCCAAGAATATCCTGGCTATGCTTTCCCGATGATCGGTTTGCATCCTGAGGAGGTGAAGGCGGATTGGAAAGAGCAACTCGCTGAACTTCGAAAGATGTCGGTTTCCGATTTCATCGCAATCGGCGAAGTGGGACTGGACTATTACTGGAGCCGTGAGTTTGAAAAGGAACAGTTGGAAGCCTTTGAGGAACAGGTGAAATGGTCGATAGAAACTCGTTTGCCACTGATGATACATTGTCGCAAGGGACAAAATGAGATGGTTCATCTCTTGCGTGCTTACGAGTCAGAACTTCCTGGTGGGGTGTTCCATTGCTTTACGGGAAATCAGAAGGAAGCAGAAGAACTCCTCTCCTTTGATCGCTTCGTCTTGGGAGTAGGAGGTGTCTCCACCTTCAAGAGTAGTCATCTCCGTGAAGACTTGCCTGCTGTCGTGCCTTTGGATAGGCTGGTGCTGGAGACAGATAGTCCTTACATGGCTCCGGTTCCTCATCGAGGCAAGAGAAATGAAAGTGCCTTCGTGGTGGAAGTGCTCAAGACCTTGGCGCAGGCTTATGGAGTCTCGGAGGAAGAACTGGCTGAGGCTACTAATCGGAATGTGGAGCGTGTTTTTCATATTTGAGAGGAACGAAATGCTCTGAAATGTCTTAAAGAAACATAAAAAGAAGATGAATTTATGGTAGTTTGGATGAAAAGCGATAATTTTGCAAACCGAATCGCATAACGAGGATGTCTCTTAATGCGATGAGACTTGAAAAAGTCGTGTTTAGCCAAACAAGGAAAGGTGCTCGAGTGGCTGAAGAGGCACGCCTGGAAAGCGTGTAACCGGCAAAACCGGTTCGGGGGTTCGAATCCCCCTCTTTCCGCTTTTCTAGTTATGAAGGATATGAAGAAAAATACAGTTATTGCGCGTTTCGCAATATTGATATTTATGATCGCTTCTTCTTTGCCCACATTTGCGCAAGAAGAAACAATGGGATTCCATCAAGCTCTTAAAACAAAGTTTATCGAGGGAAATGCAGGATTTATGTCTCTTGTCGCCATCGCTTTGGTGATAGGACTGGCTTTCTGCATCGAGAGAATCGTGTATCTGAGTTTGTCGGAAATCAATGCCAAGCAGTTGATGAGAGACATCGACCAAAAGGTGGTGGCTGGTGATATTGAGGGAGCCAAGGAGTTGTGTAGAAATACGCGTGGCCCTGTGGCTTCCATCTGTTATCAGGGCTTGATGCGTATCAACGAGAAAATCAGCGATATTGAACGCTCTGTCTCTAGTTATGGTACCGTTCAGGCAGCCAACTTGGAAAAGGGATGCTCTTGGATTACCCTTTTCATCGCCATGGCTCCTTCCTTGGGCTTCTTGGGTACCGTGATTGGTATGGTGATGGCTTTCGACCAAATCCAACAGGCGGGTGACATCAGTCCTACCATCGTGGCTTCTGGTATGAAGGTCGCCTTGCTCACTACCATCTTCGGTATCATCGTGGCTTTGATATTGCAGGTATTCTACAATTATATTCTTTCTAAGATAGAACATATCACCAGTCAGATGGAGGAATCCGCCATTTCATTGATGGATATCATAGCAAAGTACAAAGATGAAATTTAAAAATGTCAGACAATGGTCAACGGAGAAGATCTCACAGCGTGTCTTCTATTGTTTGTTAGGACTGGCTGCTTTGGTCTTCGCTTTGTTCTTCTTGGTGGGCTACGATATGCCTTTCGAGGAGAATCCGGACTTTAATGCTCCTTTGTTTACCAATGTCCTCCTCTTTTTGATGTGGGCACTCTTCGTCTTGGCGTTTTGCTTGGCTGTGTATTCCATCGTCAACAGCTATCGCAAAAATGCCAGCAAAGAGAAAATGGTACATGGAATACCTGCTAAAAAGATATTTCATATCACTTGGATAGGTACGCTTGTCTTGTTGGTGGCTACCTTCCTCTTGGGTTCTTCCTCACCTATGCAGGTCAATGGCAATGAATATGGTGATTGGTTGTGGCTCAAACTCTCGGATATGTTTGTGTTTACTTCCTTGCTGATGTTGCTGGGTGCTATCGTGGCTGTCCTTTTTGGTGCAACGAGATATGTGAGGAAAAATAAACGATAGGAGAAAATCATGATTATTAGAAGGAAAAAACGTCAGGTTCCTGGATTGAATACGGCATCAACGGCTGATATATCTTTCATGTTGTTGATCTTCTTTCTTGTCACCACCTCTATGGATGTGGACAAGGGACTCTTTCGTGTCCTTCCTTCTCCTGAGCCTCAAAAGCTGGAACAGCAAGAGACTACTGTTGATAAAAGTACCTTGCTTGCCTTGCATGTGACAGCGCAAAACCAACTTTTAGTCAATGACAAACCTCAGAATGTAAACAAGTTGAGTGGGGAAGTCATCAAGTTCGTTCATCGTTTGGGTGCTCGCCACTTGATTTCCATCGAGAGTGACCGTGATGCCAACTATGATTTGTATTTCCAAATGCAAAACCAAATCATGATGGCTTATCAACAGCTCCGTGATGAATATTCTCAAAAGCACTTTGGTAAGGACTTCTCATCTTTGTCATCGGAACAAAAGGAGAAGGTGCGCAAGGCTTGTCCACAACGCATTACCGAGTCATACGCCAACGCTGGTGGACAAAAGCAAGAGAATGGCACAGGGGCTCCTATAGAAACGAGTGAGAAGAAAGGAGGCAAATCATGAGTATGATGTTTCGTCGCCGTTCACGTGAGGTGCCAGGCTTGAATACTTCTTCCTTGCCAGACTTGATTTTCAGCGTCTTGTTCTTCTTCATGATCGTCACCCACATGCGTCATGTCACGGTGAAGGTGAAGTATCAGGTGCCACAGGGCAAGGAATTGACACGCTTGACCAAGAAGTCTGCCGTGAGCTATATTTATATCGGTCGTCCTACTTCTGCAATGGGTAAGGTAGTGGGCGAAGAGAGTCGTATCCAGTTGAATGATAAGTATGTGAATCCTATCCAACTGGTTGATTATATGAAGGCAGAGAAGAAACGTATGTCGCCAGAGGATGCCCAACAGATGACTGTATCTATCAAGGCAGACAAAGATACAAAGATGGGTGTGATAACTGACGTGAAGCAAGCTTTGCGCCAGGCTAAGACCTTGCGAATTAACTATTCGGCAACCGAAAAACGATAAAATATATAAATTTATTATTATTAATGCTGAAATAGTTGCAAATATTAAATATTTATGCTACCTTTGCAACCAAATTAATACTATTATGTCAAAACAAGTTTTAGATTCATTGGATAGACAGATCCTGAAGTTGATTTCTCAGGATGCTCGTATTCCTTTTTTGGAGGTTGCACGTGCTTGCAATGTGAGCGGTGCGGCTATTCATCAGCGTGTGGCTAAGCTTACCAACTTAGGCATCATCAAGGGCTCTCAGTTTATCATCGACCCTGAGAAGATAGGTTATGAGACCTGTGCTTATGTGGGCTTGTATCTCAAGGCCCCGGAGAACTTCGACCAAGTGGTTGAGGCTTTGAAGAAGATTCCTGAGGTGGTGGAGTGCCATTATACGACAGGAGGCATGGATATGTTCATCAAGATCTATGCTAGCAACAATCATCATCTTCTCGAAATTATTCACGACAAGTTGCAGCCATTAGGTTTGTCTCGTAGTGAGACGATTATCTCTTTCAATGCAGCGATCAATCGTCAGTTGCCTCTTGCGGATATTCAGGAAGAATCAGATGTTGATGAAGACGAAGCTGTCAATTAAGCCAGTTTTCTGGATAAACCAAAAAAGCCAACCTTTATGAGGCTGGCTTTTTTCATATATTCTCTAATATATATTGTATAAGTAAAAGATGATTCTCAGCGTTTCCCAACGCCTTTTGTTTTAACTGTTGCAAAGGTACAAGAAAAATACATTTTGTGGGGGTATTATTTGTTTTTATGGGTGGTAAATTCGTTCGAAAGAGTGTGTTTGAACGCTTATTGCCCCTATTTGCAACAAAATTAGCCCCTTTCTAGAGGTTGATTTCGTTTTGTTTGCTCTTTTTCTTGTAAATATAGAAAGTGCAAGAAAGTGTCTCTTTTGTGTTACTTGTTAATATGTTAATGTTACATTCTCGACACTCATCCCACTCTTCTTTGTGAAATTCTGGGAAAAATGTATCGGCATAGGCACTTGCACTTTCCACTTGCGTCAGATAGATTTTGTCGGCAAGCTGCAAGGTTTGCTCGTAGATGCTGCTGCCTCCGATGACAAAGACCACGTCGTCTTGGCATGCATCCAATGCTTGTTTGATGGAAGGGAAAACTTCACAATTCTCCAGTTGGATATTTTGATGACTGACGACGATGTTCCTCCGGTTGGGAAGTGCTCCATGGGGGAGCGACTCAAAAGTCTTTCTGCCCATCAGTATGGTATGACCTGTGGTGAGGGTGCGAAATCTCTTCATGTCTTCCGGGATATGAAAGAGCAATTGGTTCTTATACCCGATGGCATTGTTGGCATCCACACAGGCGATGATGTTGATTTCCATTTTCGATATGTTTTTGATAGGTGATTTGCCTATGTTGTCTGTGGCACTACCACGCGAGGATATTGTTGTTGCCCTCCGGGATGTGTGTACTTTTAATCTTCCATTCTTGTGGATAGAGATTGTTGGCTCTGTTGCCTAGGTTCTTCGCCCATCCCAATGGAATGCCACGGTAAGTTAACAGAATGTATCCACGTGGAGTGGAGTCGGGGAGGGCGATGGCTTCTTTGCGGAGATATTTGATGGCATCTTCATAAGATAGCTCTGCCTTGGGGAATGTATCTTGATGGAGTTCGGTGCAGAGTGCTAACGACTGGTCGGGTATCAAGTCTTTTCCCTTGATGTTTCCCAATTTTACGCCTGCGTGAATCACCTTTAGTGACTTGGAGGCTTCATCCAACAATGGCTTCCATTGGGTATGAATGCCATAAATGCCAGCTTCTGTATTCTCGTAGCTCCAATCTTGGGTGTCATTCAGCCAGTTTGTTGGTATTGAGATACGATTGTTGCCTTTTTGGGTGTCCTTGTTGTTTTTCTTCTTTTTGTCCTTTTTACCTCTGCTGTTTGAGTCCATTTCCGCGGAACAGCCATTTTTGCGCAATACGGTGAGGAACAAACCTTCGCCTTTGCTCTTGCCAGGGATGAAATGATACATGTTATCATAAACGTCTGTAGCAAGAGACTTGTTGGACTGCCCATCATCAGTGGATTCGTCTTTTTTCAGGAGGCTCCCCGTGATGTTCCATCTCTCTTCGATGGGCATAGGCAATCTTTCAGCTCCAAGGTTTTCTTCTATCCACAGTACGTTTTCCTCATCTTCGTGCCCATTGAAGGTGCAAGTGGAGTAGATGAGAATGCCGCCTGGCTTGAGACAGTTCCAGATGTCGCTGACGATTTCTCTTTGGAGTTGCCAACAGTTGTTCACATTGCTGGTGCTCCATTCCTTGATGGCTCCCTCGTCCTTGCGAAACATACCCTCGCCAGAGCAAGGTACATCGGTGAGGATGACATCAAACTGCAACTTGGATTTCTTGTAATCTCTAGGATAGTTGTTGGTGACGATGACATCGGGATGACCGAATTTCTGTATGTTCTCTGCCAAGATTTGCGAACGGGTGCGCATCGGTTCATTGCTGAAGAGTAGGCTGCCTTCAGGCAAGGCGGCTCTGATGGCAGTCGATTTTCCACCAGGAGCAGCACAGAGGTCCAGCATTCTGACAGGTTGCTTCACGTATTCACGAATCGCCAAGTCGATAAACATAGAGGATGCCTCTTGCACGTAGTAAAGACCGGCGTGCAAGAGAGGGTCGAAGGTGAAGTTTCTTCTTTCCGATAGGTATCTGCCCGTAGTTGGGCACCAAGGTACCACCTCGGTGTCATCTTCATCTGTTATGTGGGTGCAGGAAGGGCATTTGAAGGGGTTGAGACGAATGCTGGTAGGAGCAGTTGCCTCCATGCCTTTCATGAAGTCGGCAAAGAGGTCTTCGCCCATCCACTCTCTGGTATATGCTGTGAAATCTTCTGGTAAGTTCATTTCTTTCTTGATTATTGTAAATGTTTGTAGAATGGCAAGGGAATACCTTTTCCAATGGAGGAATACCTATATATAATAAGGTGTCGCTACCAATTGCTTGCCAAATCCTTTGCAAAATTAAAAAATATTTTGTTTCTTTGCAACTAAAATGGAAGAAGATGCGTCTAAGCCATTGAAAAAAGTAACAATTAGTATAGTAAAACCATAAAAAAGAATGATATGAAGAAGTTATTCCTGGCATTTATGCTCTCTCTGACATTGGGCGTTACACAGATGTCTTTTGCGGCTTCTGCTCCAAAACATCGTTATACTCCCAAAACGCAAGTTGACAATAAGCAGGCGGTATCAGCTACCGAACAGCCAACCACTTCTGCCTCACAGGATGCAGTGGAGGCTTATTCCGATACGACATCGGTAGATACCACATCTGCGCAAGTTGACGCTGACGACTCCAACCAGTCTCGTTCTCATTCCAACTATAGTTTGGAGAACTATGACGACCCTTTTGATTTCTTTGGAAGTGTCTTTGGCAAGGGAACTTTGTTCTTCGTGATGTTCGTCATGTTGGTCATCGGACTTCTCTTTGTCTTTGCTCCTCTCATTATCATCTTTATCATCTTCAAGTATCTGTATCGCCGTCACAAGGACCGCATGAGAATCATGGAGATGGCGATGGAGAAAGGCGTGGATGTGCCGGAGGAACAGCGACCTATCGACAAGCAGAGTGATGAATATCTGATCAAGCGAGGTCTCCGCAACTTCTTCTTGGGAGCAGGCTTGGTGGCAATGTTTGCATTTTGGCATTGGCATTTCATGGCTGGTATCGGAGCCTTGGTGTCTGTGTATGGACTCGGACAGTTGGCGATGGGATATATACCAAATTGGAAGAACAAGTGAAACAACTCGACGATATCTCTCTCGTTACGCAGGTGGCTGTGTTTCACAACCGGAAGGCTTTCGACCATCTGGTTGAGAAATATCAGTCGCCTATACGTGGTTTCTTCCTACGCCAGACGTTGGGAGATACGCAGTTGAGTGATGATTTGGCACAAGATACCTTCATCAAGGCATATACCCATATCGCTAGTTTTCATGGTTTGGCAGGATTTTCCACCTGGCTTTATCGTATCGCCTATAATGTATGGTATGATTACAATCGAAGTCACAAGCAAACATTGGATATAGATACGCCAACGGTGTCTCACAAGAACGCCGAGTCATCCCAAGGGGGATTGAGGATGGACTTGATGGAGGCACTCAAAATATTGAGCGATAACGAGAGAGCGTGTGTGACCCTCCAACTGATGGATGGTCAACCGATAGACAAAATAGCAGAAATAACAGGACTTGCGACGGGCACCGTCAAGTCGCATTTGTCACGAGGAAAAAATAAATTAGCAAGTTACTTAAAACAGAATGGTTATGAGAGAAGATGATAAGAATATAACTGGCTATGGTAAGCCTATAGGCAGCGCCAATGAGCAGATGGCTCTAAACGATGCCGACGAGCAGTTGCTCCAGGCTTTTTTTGCCGACCATCAAGAGGAGATAGCTGACGATGGTTTCTCCGATCGAGTGATGCAGCATTTGCCAGCACCTTCCCATCGACGTATGGAGCGTTGGTGGCAGGTGGCTTGTCTTGTGATGGGAGTGATCTTCATCGTTTCCACACAGATGGTATCGTCTTTGGAGGATTCTTTGTTTGCCTCCAAGGTGACGGCGATGATGCTTTTCTCTAAGGCACTTTGCTCTTTGGGCGAACTCATCGCTCAGCCTCAGCAACTCTTGATGCTGTTGGCTGGCATGGTGACGATATTGTGTGTTTGGGGATACAATAAAGTGTTGGATGCTCGCATTGAAATGTAGCAAGCATTCAACACTTCTTTTTGATACTAAAAAATGAAGCTTACTCCGTTTACCATCGAAGTAAGCTTCATTTGCTCTTGAAGTAAGCTTCAATCAATGATGAAGCTGTCTTCGTCATCCTCAGAGACAGGCTTCTCTTTTGGTTTCGGTGGATTCTTCAGATTACCCTTCTCATCAAAGAGACCGTAGGTGGTGCGGAGTACGATGAATTCCGTGCGACGGTTGAGCTGGTTGCAGATTTCTTGATGCTCCTTCGATTGTTTAAGGATGAAATCTGTGGTCAACTTGTCGCCTTCTTTCAACCATGGATATTTCTCAGTCACTTTCTTTCGGATGGTCTTAGGCTGTTCCCAACCATATCCCACTGGAGTCAGACGGTCTTTGGCTATGCCATGTTGTATCAGATAGTTGACCACCGACTGTGCTCTTCGTTGTGAGAGTTGCTTGTTGTACTCTGCACTTCCCTTGTAGTCGCAGTGTGCGCTCAGTTCGATAGTCACGTTCGGATTCTCCTTCAAGAGGTTGACCAACTCATCCAGCGCCTTGGTGCTGCTCTCAGTCAGTGTCGCCTTGTCGAAATCATAGAAGATGTTGTCGATCAAGACTGGGGCAGTGATGGAAGCCAATGGGAACTGGAGGGTGTATTCCTTGCTCTCCTTGGCGGAATCCACGCGCAATTCTTCCTTGTGGTTGAGGAATCCCTTGCAGGAAGCCATCAACAGATAATCTACCTGTGGCTTGATGACCATGCTGAACGAACCATCACCCTTGACCGACAGTTTCTTGTAGGTGCCATCGTTGCCAACTACCGTCACTTGTGCCGCAGGCAGTTCGTAACCTCCCATCTCATAGACCCATCCCTTGATGGTGTTCACAATCTCTGGATTCTCGAACGAGTAGATATGGTCGTAGCCTCGTCCGTCCTTGCGGTTGGAAGAGAAGTAACCTCTGTTGTGTGGTCCCTCGAAAGTCATGCCGAAGTCATCCGCCTCGGAGTTGAGAGGATAGCCCGGATGGAAAAGCTTGTATTTCTTGGTCTTGGCATCCACTTTGGCGATGTAGATGTCTAGACCGCCCATGCCCACGTGACCGTTGCTGCTGAAGTAGAAGTCGCCATTCGGGCGGAAGGTAGGAAACATTTCGTCGCCTGGCGTGTTGATGGGTTCGCCTAGGTTTTCCACGCCACCCAGTCCTGCTGCGGTGATGCGTACTCGCCAGATGTCCAGTCCTCCCATGCCGCCTGGCATATCGGAGACGAAGTAGAGCCACTCGCCATCGGGAGAGATGGCTGGGTGAGCATAACTGCTGAGGGTATCTTTGGTGATTTCTAGCTTGTTGGTCTTTCCCCAAGCGGCATCCGAACGAGGGGATGTCACGATTTGGGCGTAACGAGGAGAGGAAGGGTCGGTGACACACTGGGTGAGATACATATCCCTGCCATCCGGTGTGAAGCAGCATGCTCCCTCGTCATATTCCGTGTTGAGACCAGTGCCTATTGCCTCAGGCTTGCTCCATTTACCCTTGTCATCCTTCTCTGAGAGGAAGATGTCGCCAGCCTTGGTGCCTGTGATACCACTCAGTTCGTCACCTGCCGCCTCGTTTCGGGTGGAGGTGAAATAGAGTTGGTCGTAGTCATCGCCGAAGAGAACGGGGGAGTAGTCATCTCTTCTGGAGTTGAATACGTCCATTCGCTTGACGGTGTATCGGCTGCCTTTCTTCTTCCATTCGGGAGCTTTGAGGGCAGACTTCAAACCATTTTGTGCCAAGACATCATTGGGCAGGGAGTCCAAGACGATACGAAACTCCTGGGCAGCCAACTTATAGTCGCCATTCTTCAAGAGTTGACGGGCGTATGCCAATCGGTCTTTGATGGTAGCCTGGTTGTATCGGATGGCATTGCGATAGGCGGCTATTGCCTTCGGCGTGGCATTGATTTTCTCATAGCAATGCGCCATCTTCAAGGCACGTTCACCTCGCTTGTCACGCTCCTTGGTGGGTGTCTTCGAGTAAGCTTGCTTGAATTGTTCGGCAGCATCGTAGTATTCGCCCAAAGCTAGGAACTTCTCGCCTTTCTTCAAGTTCTTGTCGATGCCACAGCTTGCCAATAGAAGGCAGAACAGGATGGTGAAATATATGAAAAACTTGTTTTGCTTCATTTCTTTGTTGGTATAATTGCTTTGGAAGAGATTACTTGTCGTATTCGTCTTTCCACGTAAAAACCCAATGATAATATAATAACGAAAAGTTGGCTATTATATTATCATTGAGCCCATTTTAAAAAGTAAGGACTGTTTTATTTATATTTCACGAAAATAATCTCTGATTAGATGAAGATATATTTCAGTACGAAGAGGACAGCCAATACCCACATGGTGATGCTCAGCCTCTTGAAGTTTCCGCAGCAGGCGTTGATGGCCACATAACTGATCATACCGCAGAGGATACCATCAGAAATGCTGTAGGTGAGCGGCATCATGATGATGGTGATGAAAGCAGGGATAGACTCAGCGTAATCGCTCAGGTTGATATCCTTGATAGGCGACATCATATACAGTCCCACGATGACGAGCACAGGGGTAGTTGCTGCCGAAGGTACCGACAGGAACAGGGGAGCGAAGAACAGAGCCACCAGGAAGCACATGGCAGTAACGAAGGCTGTCAGACCCGTACGTCCGCCCTGTGCTACACCCGAAGCACTCTCCACGTAGGTGGTAGTGGTACTTGTTCCGAAGCAGGCACCGGCAACGGTAGCCACGGCATCCGCCATGAAAGCCTTGTTGAGTCCGTGAATTCTTCCGTCTGGTCTCATCATGCCCGCTTTGGTGCAGACGCCCACGAGTGTGCCCATCGTATCAAACATATCGATGAAGAGGAAGGTGAAGACGATGATCACCATATCGATGGAGAAGACGTTGGAGAAATCAAACTGGCAGAAGATAGGCGAAATCGAAGGTGGCACATCTACCAGTCCGTGTATTTCCGTGATGCCCATAGGAATGCCGATGAGCGTAGTAGCGAGAATGCCGATGAGCAGGTTGCCTGGCACTTTCTTGATGACGAGCACGCTGGTCAGGATGATGCCGATAACGCCGAGCAGGGCAGAGCCTTCGGTGATCTTACCGATGGTGACGAAAGTAGCCTCATTGGCAGCCACGATACCTGCATTCTTCAGACCGATGAAGGCGATGAAGAGGCCGATACCAGCACCGATGGCACGTTTCAGGGAAGCCGGAATCGCATCCACCATCATCGAGCGGATACCGGTAACGGAGAGGATGATGAAGATGAAACCTTCGATAAGAACAGCTGTGAGCGCCATCTGCCAGGGATAGCCCATGGTGAGGCAGACCGTGAATACGAAGAAGGCATTCAGACCCATGCCGGGAGCCAGTCCGAAAGGTTTCTTAGCATAGACCGCCATCACGAGAGTACCCACAATGGCAGCCAGTACGGTGGCGGTGAACACAGCGTGTGTATCCATGCCCTGAGCGGCGAGATGACTGAAGATGTTAGGATTAACGGCCAGGATATAGGCCATAGTGAGGAAGGTGGTAATACCCGCAGCCACCTCCGTTTTCAGTTTGTTTTGAGCAGGGTCAAAACCGAATAACTTTTGCAACATGTTGTTAAAAATTAATATGTGTTTTAGAAATTTGCTGCGAAATTACAAATAAAAACTGAAAATACGTGGTTTTTTCATTAAAAAATACACGAACTGCTATAGAATAGCTTAAAATGAGCTATTGATGAGCATTTCATCTAAAAGAAAAACGCCCAACCCCTGTCAAGGAAAAGGCTTGAATGAACAGGAGTTGGGTGAAATCTATTACTTGGCAAGTACAGGACGAACCAGATATTTTGTGTCTTTAAAATCTATTTTATGGATACCAAACCCCACAATCTTACCATCATGATCTTTATCTTCCTTATCATTAAAAACCTGGATACCAAAACGCCAGCCTTTGTCTTGATGTTCAGAAGCAGTCCAGAAATCAAAATGACTAGAACCATCTTTATCTATTGTATTATAAAGAGTCAGCTTGGTTTTAGTATATCCAGGATACACGCCGGTGAATATAACGACATCTTCCTCTACACTATTGTTGCTGCTTTTTTCTACCTTCACAGAAGGCGAATTCTTTGCGGATACAAATGTATTCTTTTTAGCATCCCAGTCAGCCAAAAATCCTCCAAATGAATTTCCATCTGAAGATTTTCCCGTTTCAGTAACTTCATCTGCTTTAGGAGTACGCCAGTTCTCTCCCCATGCGAAATTCTTGCCTGTCTTTGCAGCCTCAGTCCAAGTCATTGGTTTATCCACGTTCTTGGTGGCAAATCTTGGACCGCCTGGCCACAACTGTACCCAATCCACCAATTCTTCTTTCTTATTAATAGTGGCTTTGCTTTGACCCTGGGTAGGCACAGAAGTAATGGTGTAGTACTTGCCGGCAGTAAGTCCGGTTGTGGTTTTGCTGATGAGCACATCGCCATTATATACCTGAATTCCCACACCAGCAGGCACAACCACATAGCTGAAATCGCCAGCCTTTACATTCTCCTTGGAAAGCAGGGTAGTCTTGGTGTTGCTTGTCTCAACTTTGAAACTGGTCTGATTCTTCTGGGTAGAAAGACCTTTCACCCATTTGTCCTTAGCAGTTTTTACGTGAATGTCTAATGCACCTTCCTTATCCGCTTCCACAATGCGCAGCACGGCTACCTGGGCATGCAATGTTATCGCAAGTCCATCTTTGCCGGTTGTAGGTCGCGCCGTCTTTCCGGCAGCAGCAAAATACTTGGCTACACCATTCATCGTGCCAGTTTGTCCGGTCAGGTCCACCTCATTGCCTGGAAAATAAGCATACCAGTCTGCATTCTCGTGAGTAGCACTGGCATTTGCACAGGTAAACTGCTCGCCAACCTTTTGGAAAGTATAGAAATCTCTAATCGTATTGTTGGTTACAGATACTTTATCATTATTCTCAAATGCAAACTTCCATGTAACGCTATCAACTTCTGTCATGGAGGCACGTGTGCTAAAATTCTCTACAGAAGCACTGAGGGTCAAGCCTTTCGGTGTTTCCGTTTCACCCATTTCTTCATTGCTGCATGCTGTAAAAGTAACAGCAGCCAACATCATAACTGAATACAAAACTTCTCTCATCTCTTTCTCTGTTTAAATCCTGGTTTAACGAGTGTAATTAACCTCTCCCCAAGGACTCGTTTCGTCATCATCACCACTTGTCACATTACCGCTGAAGCTGATAGAGCCTTTTGCAGATTCGCTTGGCACAGGATTAGGACTTGCAGCAAGAAAATCCATAGGCTCAATGAGAAAACTCTTCAAGAGAGGTTTAATGTAAGTTTTTTTTGTCATAAATGTAAATTTCTTATGTAATTGTTATCCGTTTTAAATAAATCTAATACCTTTACTTTTCCTTTTTGCGGGTGCAAAGTTACTAAAAAAATATGGATTGTAAAAATTACAATTGTTAAATCGTGTTGTAATTGCATTACAATTATGTTACGAATACCTTTCGGCTGTCAAAGAATCGATATTTGATTTTGACCAGAAATGACCATGACCCAATGATATCTGTGCTTCCCTGAAATGGTTTCACTTATATATAATATAAGGTGTAATCCCTATATATATAATAAAGGTGTAACTAAGCGATAAGTATAGTCTTTATTCTGATCATTCTGCGAATGGCAGTCTGAACTTGCAGCCTCCCTTCCAGTTGCTGCAACCGTATGCCGTCTTTCCCTTGATGATGGTACCTTGTCCGCAAACAGGGCAAACCTTTCCGATGATACTGTCATCGGCAGGAAGTTTTTTAGGCTTTGGAGCAGTCTTTTTCTTCTTAGGCTCTTTCTTTTTCAAGTCTTCCTCGGTCGTGGTGGTGATGCGACTGCTGTTGTCGGCAAGCACATCGTTCACAATCTGGTTGATTTGCTCCTTCAGCTCATTGATGAATTGCCCTGGGTCGTAGGTCTTGTGCTCGATGTCACGTAGTTTCTTCTCCCAGATACCCGTCAATTCACAGCTTTTCAAGAGTTCCTCGTGGATGGTGTCGATGAGTTCGATGCCCGTAGGAGTCGCCATCAAGTTCTTTCTTTGGCGTCGGATGTAGTGACGTTTGAAGAGGGTCTCGATGATGCCAGCACGAGAGGAAGGGCGGCCGATGCCATTCTCCTTCAAGGCAGCACGAAGTTCCTCGTCTTCCACAAACTTACCTGCCGTTTCCATCGCACGGAGCAAGGTCGCCTCTGTATAGTACTTCGGTGGGGTGGTCCACTTCTCGGTCAGGGTAGGGGTGTGGTCGCCGCTTTCGCCTTTCACGAAGGAAGGGAGCGTGCGCTCTTCCACGTTTTCCTTTTTGTTGGCGCCATTTCCAGTGTCGCCTCCAGTGTTGCCGTCTTGTGAATCCTCCTCATCGTTAGCCTTCACGTCCTTGGCATATACCTCTCTCCATCCGGGCTCCAGTATCTCCTTGCCGCTCACCTTGAACTCTATCTTCTCAGGTTTGTCGCCATCCTCGTTGACTACCTCGCCCATCACGGTGGTGGTGGAGAACTTGCAGTCGGGATAGAAGACGCTGATGAATCGCTTGGCGATGAGGTCATACACGTTTGCCTCCATGTCGGTGAGACCCGTAGGTGGCACACCGGTAGGAATGATGGCATGGTGGTCGGTCACCTTGCTGTTGTCGAACACCTTCTTGCTCTTCGGCAGTTTCTTGCCAGAGGCGGCGAGCTGTTGCACGAGAGGCAGATACTTCTGCTGACTCATGATCTTGGCTTGGCTCACGCCATTCAATATCTGAGGCACCTTTGGGTAGATGTCGTCCGTCAGGTATTGCGTATCTACACGAGGGTAGGTGGTAAACTTCTTCTCGTAGAGGCTCTGTATCAACTTGAGGGTGATGTCGGCGGAATAAGCGAACTTCTTGTTGCAATCCACTTGCAGCGATGTCAAGTCGTAGAGGTGAGGAGGGGCTTCCGTACCTTTCTTCTTCGACACATCCGTCACCGTGAAAGGTTTGCCAGCGATGGTGCTGAATGCCTTCTCGCCTTCTTCCTTGCTCGTAAACTTGCCCGAAGTGGCAGTAAACTGCGTGTTGCGGTAGATGGTGGCGAGCACCCAGTAAGGTTCAGGCTCGAAGTTGTCGATTTCCTTCTGTCGGTTGACGATGAGGGCGAGGGTAGGGGTCTGCACTCTTCCGATGCTGAGCACCTGTTTGTTCTGACCATATTTCAAGGTATAGAGACGAGTGGCATTCATGCCCAGGAGCCAGTCGCCGATGGCACGGGAGAGTCCGGCGAGGTAGAGCGACTGATATTCCTGCTGGTCTTTCAGTTCAGCGAAACCTTGCTTGATAGCTTCATCGGTCATGGACGAGATCCAGAGTCGCTTCACGGGGCACTTGGCTTGTGCCTTCTGCATCACCCATCTCTGGATGAGCTCTCCCTCCTGTCCGGCGTCACCACAGTTGATGATGGAGTCGGCGGCTTGCATCAGTCGTTCGATGGTGCTGAATTGCTTCTTGATACCCTCGTCATTGATGAGCTTGATGCCGAATCGTTGTGGAATCATAGGCAATGCCGAGAGACTCCAACGCTTCCACATTGGGGTATAATCGTCCGGCTCTTTCAGCTCACATAGGTGGCCGAAAGTCCATGTTACTTGGTATCCATTACCTTCCATATAACCATCGCGAGCCGAGTTGGCGCCGATGATTCGGGCGATGTCCTTGGCAACGCTAGGTTTCTCTGCTATACAAACTATCATTATCTTTTTGTCTTTTCAGCTTGCAAAGATACAACAAAATACTGAGATAGCCATCAAAAGCAAGGGAAAAAGATGGAAGAACTGCTATAGATAGTGGGGCGGAATGCGAGAAAGAGCGAGAATGGATGTAAGAGTAAGTGAGTACGAACATAGAAGTGAATGCGTAAGAAAGTAAGAGTAAGGATGTAAAAACCGCATCGTTCGCATCGCTTGATATATGTCGTATAATCATCTGACATATGTCAAGCGATTGCGCTACATATGCCGTGCAATCGTTTGGCATATGCCACGCAATCAGCGGAACGCAGTTCTTACACCATTATCTTCGGCGTTTGCAGCTGTAAAACCTAGGCTTTGTAGTTCTATCTCTTAGGGTTCAATCACTTTTTTACAAATATTTCAGAAAGAAATGGGAGATTTGTGATGGATTTCTCTAAAATAGTTGTACTTTTGTAAGCAAAAAGAAAATAAGAATGGATTCATTATATCTCCTTCAGTTTGGCTGTTTCCTGTTCATGCTGATCAATGCAGCTTACCTCGTGCTCGGATCGCTCCATACGCAGTGGCAGAACAAGCGTTACGAGCATTCACGCAACCTCATTGTCGTTGCTCTCGCCATCCTCGCCTTCCAGTATTACCTGCAGATGTCGTTGGGATTGCGAGCCACGGACGATGCCTATGGTGCCTTGCTCAATGTGCTGGTCTATCCCCTCAGCTTCTCGCTCATCTCCATAGCCATCTATCACATCGAGGCAACCCACTCACGCCGTCGCAAGCTGAATCTCGTATGTATCGGCTTTTATGTAGCCATCTGTTTGGTTTGCGGCATAGGCTATCTCCAGAGGGGCAGTGCCCACTTGGGGGTGTGGCTCTATGCGGTGCAAGCTCTGTTCTTGGCGAGCGTGGTGTATGGCGTGGTGATGATTGTGATAGAGATGCAGAAACGTCGCAAGATGCTGGAGTCGATGGCTGCCACCGACCTTTTGCCCTACGTGAGATATTCCAAGGCGAGCCTCTTCATCCTCTTTACGGCAGCCCTCGTGATGCCTATCGCCATCATTTCCACCCAGTTGCTGCTCATCGTCGGACCATTGGTGCTTATTGCGCTGTTCTTCTTCATCGTCACCTTTATGGCATTGGGCAACAACTATGTGCCGAGCGATGAATTGCTGGATAAGGATGAGGAACAAGAGGGGGAACTGTCGCCAGAGGAAAAGCCTGTGATGGCGACATTGTCGGATGAGACGAAGCAGCAGATAGAGAAGAAGTTGACGGCGTGGTGTGCCGAGAAGGGTTATAAGGACACAGCCATGAACCTGCTGATGCTTTCTCGCCAGTTGGAGGTGTCGAAGTCAGACCTTTCGCTTTATTTCGACCAATGTATAGAGTCTAGTTTTCGCATTTGGCTCAGCGACATCCGCTTTGAGGCAGCGAAGAAGATGATGCGAGAGAAGACCAGCTATAGCAATGATGTCATCTCCTTGGAGTGTGGCTTTTCCTCCCGTTCCCAACTTTATCGCATCTTCAATTCCAAGGTAGGATGCAGCCCTCAGATATGGCGTAATAAGAGGTGATGGATGGGGCTTTTTCCCATCATTCATCGCCATTAACCCATTGTATGCTATCTCGAATTTGTGCAAATAATAGCATAATTTTGTAAAGAAAGGTGTCGCATTCCTACGAATGCGACACCTTTTTCATAGGAATGCGACACTTTTGTGAGGGAATGCGACACCTTATTTGCAAGAAAAACACTATATTTGCGCCATGGAAAATCTCATCGAAACCATCGCTTTGGCTCAGGATCCCCGTCTCATCGTAGGCATAGGCGTCATCCTGATTAGCATTCTTCTCGCTTACGTCTCCTTGCGTGAGTACAGGATGTACCTTGATGAAAGTGTAGAGGCACGCTTCAGCCTCTTGGATTTCATCAAGCAGGAGCAACTCTATCTTTTCATTTGGCTTCTCATCATGCTTATAGCTGCTGGTATGAGCATGCTCGAATTTAATTTATAGCCGTTTGGGTGGCTATTTCGGTCGTATGGTGGAAATGTTTGGATAGATAAGAAAAAGAACGTAATTTTGCAAAATAATAAACAATTAAAAATATACTGATATGAATAACAAAAGACAAAGTAACAGGCTATTCACGATGCTGATGCTCGTGATGGCTATCCTCATGCCTTATGGGGGGGGCATGGGCACAGACGCCGCCTTCCAAAGGTGATGGTAAAAAAGACAGTCCTTACATCATCACCAAAGCTGAGGAGTTGGCGTGGTTCCGCGATCAGGTGAATAGCGGACAATATAGTATCTGCGCTAAGATAGCAGATAATGTTGAGGTCATTGACATGAGTACAGTATGTCATGCGGCTGATAAGTCTCAAAACTTAGAAGAAAAGAGCTGGGTGCCTATCGGCAATAGAAATATTATAAAGTACCGAGGCACTTTCGACGGAAATGGAAAGACCATCACCAACCTTTATATCAATGCAAGCCAAACAAGCCAAAATAATATGGGGCTTTTCGGTTATACCTATCAAAGCACAATCAAGAACCTAACCTTTGAGAACGCAAATGTGACAAATACGCAATCTAACACAGGAATTTTGGTTGGTAAGGCAGGATATGGAAGCACCCTTCAAAATATCAAAATATCAAAAACTTGCCAGATAAAAGGAGGTAATTATACTGGCGGCATTGCAGGTGAACTTGATGGTAACGCCTACAACTGCGTGAACTACGCCACGGTACAAGGAATAATATATGTCGGCGGTCTTTTTGGCAGGTATAGTAGAAAAGGTAATTCCATAACCGCTTGTGCCAACTATGGAAATGTAACGGCATCAAGGGAGATGGCAGGTGGCTTGGTTGGCTATTTCAGTGGCGGAACGATCCAAGACTGCGCCAACTATGGGGATGTAAAAGGCACAAATCGTGTTGCTGGCATGGCAGGTTTCGTAAGCGATGGCAAGGTACAAAACGTGTTCAGCTATGGCAACATCAGTGTCACAAACAAAACACAAAATGTAGGCATGGCTTTTGGCTTTTCTAGCTATGGGGCCACTGAAGGCATGGTGGCATACTATAGTGGCGCAAAGCTGATTGTAAACGGCAAAGAGAAAGAGGTTAAAGCCTTCGGAAATGGCACGCCTTCAGAAGATAACGCAACAGGATTTACAAAGGACCAGCTGAAAAGCGGTGTTGTTGCCTATCTGCTCCATCGAAATGCTTCGAGCGAAGCAAAATGGGGACAAAATCTGGCTAATAATGGAGACATCTATCCCGTCATTGGTTCGGAACATCAGGTTTATGCTGACAATTTGACTTTAAATTGCAAAACTAATAAGGTGGTGATGGGTAGTTTCACCAACAATCCTACCAGTTCCGCAATCAATTATCAACACGGACAGACAATAAATCACCACGTTGCAACAAACGCTACTTGCACCGAGGCGGCAACCAAGGAATATTGGCAATGTCAGGACTGCCAAAGGACATATTCCGACAGCCAATTGACCGTGGAATTGACTGATGTAACGAACGCAGATCAGCCTGCCCTTGGACATCACAGCAATGAGGATGGCTATTGCGACCGTTGCCTGCATTATGTGGCTGTGAAGCCTTCAGAGGAAAATGGGGTGTACCTGATAGCTAAACCTTGCCACTTGGCTTGGTTCCGCGACTATGTGAACGGAACTATCGTAAACGATGGGGAAACAGCCGGAATTGCTCACTCATCAGCATCAGCCAAGCTGACTGCGGATATCGACCTCAAGAACTACTGCCATGCGGCTGAAGACGGCAAGGAACTCTTGAGTTGGATTCCAATAGGCAATTACAATAATCGGTGGAAGGGAAATATGGACGGTCAGGCACATACCATCTCCAATCTCTATATCAAGACCGCACAAAACTATGTGGGGCTTTTCGGCTTTACTGAAGGTGCGACTATCCAAGACCTTATCTTTGACTATGCCAAGGTGGATAATGTGAACACTACAGGCACGAATACAATGTATACTGGTATCTTGGCAGGATATGCATACGCATCCACAAATTCTCCAGCACATATAAAGGGCATTAAAACCACAAACAATTGTACTGTAATAGGACAAGAAGATACTGGCGGTATCGTTGGAAGTGCCAAAATAAATCTCGAAAACTGCGAGAATCGCTCCAGCGTGAAGGGTACAAGGCTTGTTGGCGGAATTGCAGGTAGTTGCACTGAAAGAAACATCAAGCGCTGTACCAATTATGGAACCGTTGAAAACGATGGTAGCTATATTGGTGGAATCATAGGTTATGCTTATGGAACAAGTATCGAAGATTGCGCCAACTATGGCAAGATTACAAGCACAGGTTGGCATGCCGGTGGCATAGCAGGAAAAACATTGGAAAACAGCAGTATCCAGAATGTGTTCAGTTATGGAGATGTGACGAATACAAATGAGGTTCCAGGAATCATTATAGGTTATGTAGAAGGTACACTAACCGCAAAGGGTATTGCAGCTTACAACAAGGAGGCATTGCTAAATAATTCATCTGAGAACATCAAAATAGTTGGTAAGGGAAGTCTGACTTTCGAAGACGGAAAGGAAGAAGCGGACGTGGTCAAGGCATTCACCAAGCAGCAGATAAAGAGCGGCGAGGTGGCATTGGCGTTAAATGACAATAAAACTTCTGGCGATTTGTCTTGGTATCAGAAGCTGGGAGAGAATGGTGATGCTTATCCTGTGTTGAAATCTACTGGTGACAATACAGTATATCATGGTAAGGAATGTGACAAGAT
>ENA-UERK01000630-UERK01000630.1-human-gut-metagenome-genome-assembly--contig:-NODE-630-length-29244-cov-5.508863_pt1 | contig 29244 bp, 38 predicted proteins | sample MGYA00242957_ERZ507957 | MGnify/ENA primary metagenome ERZ507957 (study PRJEB26167, sample SAMN06115538) | human gut metagenome | host: Homo sapiens | place: China:Heilongjiang | collected 2015-11-06...
CTTGACAGCGTGATAAACGAGGTCAAAGATATCGTTTTCCCGGGCAAAGCGCACCTCAGTCTTGGCCGGGTGGACATTGACATCCACAAGGTCAGCGGGCATTTCCAGAAGCAAGATTCCTTCTTAGGAACGAAGAAAAAAGTATAACGCAGAAAATCGTTGCTATTTATCGAGCATCTGAAAAATTAAATGAAATGGGCATTCCTTATTTGCCGGCATTGATGCTCTATGGGCAAAGCGGATGTGGAAAAACCATGCTGGCTAGGTATATCGCACATAAAGCAAAACTTCCGTTTTTGAGGATTCAATTTTCAAGTCTAGTTGATTCGCACTTAGGGCAAACACAATCTAACCTTGCAAGAATTTTTGATTATGTGAGAACCGTTCCTTGCGTTCTTTGTTTTGATGAAATAGATGCGGTCGGAATGGCTCGTGGGCAAAAAGATGACGTTGGGGAAATGAACCGTGTGGTTATTGCGATTATGCAAGAAATGGATAGATTGCCGAACAATGTTATCATTATCGGAACGACAAACCGATTTGATAGGATTGACCCTGCGCTTACAAGAAGATTTCCGTTGCAATACGAATTAAAGCCGTTGTGCCGTGCGGATGCAGAAATACTTTCCAAAAGGTTCTTTGAATATGCAGGAGCACAATATGAAAACATAGCTTATGAAGATCACGTCCCCGCATCTACTGTTATCAAAGAATGTACAGAACGAATTGTAAATCAAGTTCTGAATCAAGAGGATTTCTTGGAGGATTGACGTATGATTGTTTATAGACCTCATCGTGGTTCTTTGGAAGATGCCATGAAAGAAGTAAAAACATTTGACAACTGGTATCAGATGACACATTATATTGCAAATAATTGGAATTTGGCGGTTGGCAAGAAAGTGATAGACCCTGATGATATTGTTATGGACGATAAACCGGTCAATGATGACCGTGTTGGTTGGAAAGACGTTCACATGGTTTTGGCAACTCGTATTGGGAACGACAATTTTATGGAGAAATACGGAAACCCGCAGTGTATCGGGTATTGCACATACGATGTCTCAAGTGTCAAAAAATACTTAACACCGAAAGAAGTAGGGGGCGAAAACTTTTATTGGGTCAAAATCCAGTACGATGATTACGAAAAATGCAGACACTTTCAAGCTCCATTTGTCTTGTTTGCAAACAGTAAGGAAGAAGCAAAAGCAAGAATCGAGCGAGAAGTTCCCGGCAAGTTTTCCATTATCAGTGTGGTAGAACTCGACAAGAGCCTTGTAATTACCCCGCAAGATTTGTTTGACATGAGGTCAAAATCAACGCTTTGGGAATGAGAAAAACGCTAGAGGATAGAACAGGCAGCTATCGCCCATCGTTAGGAGATGCGGGAACCGTCACCCCGCCTAGCTTTTTCAATAGTAAACCCCTGTGTAGCCGTTAAAAACTACACAGGGGTTCTGTTTTACTTATCAGCAATGCAATCCCAGTAGAGATATGCCTTGCCATCTGCGGCATCTGCGTCCTCAAGGAACGCCTTTGCCATGTCAGCGTAGAAGCCCGGAGTGTCAACGGACTGGCGTTTTGCGACCTGACAATAATCCGAGTACATCATGTTCATGATAGCCCAGAAATCGTTCGGGTCACAGGCGATATTGCGCTGTTTGGCAACGTCCTGCGTCTGTTCCAGCGTCCAGTGACAGCCCTTTGTGCCGTCAGCGTTCACCATGCTGTCGCACCATTCCTCTGCTTCATCGTGGGTGAGGTGCTTGCGTGGCATCTTGATGGATCGGCCGTCCGCACCGCCATGCTCATACTGCCCAGACTGCTTGTCCCAGTCTCCGCTCTGTGAGAAACCAATCTGCGGCATCTTGCGCCCATACTCTACGTTAGGGTAGCGGGGGATAGGATAGGGGTCGATGTAGCGGTTCTCTTCCTGCGGATAGTAGGGATAGCGGTCGTTGCCGTCTTCCAGCTTGCGCAGACGGCGTTCCAGCTCACGCTCCCTGCGATCGCGCTCTTCCTCAAGGCGGTCACGTTCCGGCTCACGGTCTTTGTCGTGGTCACGGAACATCATCATGCGGCGAAAATTAGTCTTGCCCATAATCTAATACCTCCTTAGGAAATAGACGCAGGTGCACCGGCGTGGGAACGGCAGAAGCAGCCAAGATACTTGAACGTGCCAGTGCCGGTTGCAGACGTTGCCACACGGGTAGCGTAGCGGGTGCGGGTGTGGATGCTTTCGGCGGTCGCCTGAGCGCAGTTGCAGTCGGTCAGAGGGTATGCGGTCGTGCCCGCACCTATGGTAATGACAACAGGTGCGTTGATGGTGGTTGTGTCCGGCAAGCTCTGAGCAACGACAATGCAATACTTTTCGCCGTTCTGGTATGCGCCAGCAGGGATGTTGATGGTCAGAGTATCGTCGGCAAACGTGACTGCCTGACTGATGACCAAGTGCGGGCAGAGTTTGCAGCTTGTTTTGCAAGCCATAGTATTTTCCTCCTAAAAAATCAGGGGCAGAGGTGTCTTACCCCTGCCCCGATGGTTCACCCGGTGTTATCGGGGAGTGTGTTGGTTAGCAGCCGCAACAGTTCACGCCCACGTTGGGGTTTGCCACCTGATAAGCGGGAATCGAACGAGGATTGACCCGGTTCAGGATGGTATCGGTCTGCTGGGACATCACGGTGGTCAGAAGCGCATTCTGACGATCCTGAGAAGCGGCGAACTTCAGGCTCTGGTTCTCAGCGGTCAGAGTGGCGATCTTATCCTGCGTGAAGTAGTCCATCATGCTGCGGAAGTTGGCGTTGCAGTTGTCCACGATGGCGCGGGCGTTGTCTGCGATAGCCTGACGGGTAGCGCAGTCCTGCTGTGCAATGGTGTACTTCAGGTCGCCGATGAGCTGTTTGTTTTCGCAGCAGCAAGATGCAAGCTGCGTCTGGATAGCGGTCTGACCCGCCTGCCGCGCGTTGCCCTCCTGCATGATGGCAAGGCTGATGGCGTTGTCGCCGTTGGACACGCTACGCTCCAGACCGTTCACAAGCTGTGCGTTCTGGTAGCCGAGCTGACAGATCGCCTGATTAGTACCAGCAAAGCCACCCGCAACGGCAGCGTTGAGGGTGTTCATCTGTGCGAGCTGGTCATAGCCCAGAGAGCAGATACCGCTCTGGATGCCAGCCAGAGAACGGGAAGTGTCCTGCTGGTAGAAGCCCTCAGACAAAGCCGCACGGGTGTCTGCGCCGCCCTGACCGCTTGCTCCGGTGCCTACAAGATACGGGATGTAGCTCGCCATACCGTTGTCGCTGCCGTTGCGCCCGTTGCCGTAGTTGCCCCAGCCGAAGATGATGGCGAGGATGATAACCGCCCACAGACCCTCGTTGCCGAAGAATCCGCCGTTGTTATTACCGCCGTCCTGCCCAGCCAGATAGCCAGTTGCAAAATCGTCCATAACAAAACTCCTTTCAGTTTTGCGCTATGCTATCCCACCGCCGTGTGCGATGGGCGAAGCCAAATAAAGGCGGTTTTTATCAAGTCCGCAAAAACTGAGAAGCGTTTCGCTTAGAGGGATGCTTATTTTAGGATTATTAAGTCAGCTTGGAGGGTTGTCTTTTTCGTCTTTTGGGTCATCCCAATTTTTGCTGGCAGCACCGAAAATGAAGCCAAGCATTAAAGGAACCCATATTTTGTCACTGCCACACAGATTGTTGATGTCAAAATCTTTTTCGGAATGGCTGTTTTCAAAATCATCCATTGTAAAGCCTTCTCACTTTGGAAGCGTCAAATTCAGGACGCTTGCCAGCTGGTTCAGGTCGATGCCCCGCTCTTTTGCAAGGTTCTGCGCCATCGTTCGGAGCTGTGCTTCGTTTTTGCCCTGAATCAAGTTCAAACCCTGCATGATGGGGGCATTCTGCCCGCTTAACTGCTGGATAAGCCCCATAGGGTTCTGCCCGGCACGGGCAAGGTTCGCAAGCTGCATGATAGGGCTGTGCGTAATCATGTCAAACGGAGAGGACATTGTTATTCTCCTTTCTTTGCTGTGGCAGCGGGCTTAGAAAAGCTTTTCTGCCACTTTTCCAGTTCATCCAGCCTGTGGACGAGAGCGTTATACTCTTCAACGGGTACATACTGCTGTGTCGGTGCAGCGGTCTGCTGTGCCTGTTGCGCTTGTATCTGCCGCCACGCTTCCGGGCTATAAAACTCCTGCACATAGGATTCACAGGTGTCCGGGTTCAGCCGCTTGCAGTAGATCACGCCGCTGCGCAAGTCTGGGCAGTAGGTCGGTCTGCCGTACAGATCAGACGGTATCGCCAAAAACTCTTCCCTGCTGGAAACAGGTCTGCCGAGCAGCCAACCGCCGTCCGGCGCCGACTGCTGAACAGGCTGCTGCCCATTCATCGGCTGCGGACGCTGCTGCTGTGCCTGCTGCATCTGCGTGTTGGGTAGGGGAGTGGCAAGCCCTACCGTGCCCATGCCACCGTACGGATTGACAGGCTGCTGTGGAACATAGGGCGCTCCGGGTGTCTGGTAATAGCTCATGGTTTATCCCTCCTATTGCGCCCAGTGTACCGCACTGGCAGAAAGTAAGAGACAACGAACGCCAAACGAAGGACAAAAAAGAAAAGCGCCCACACGGAAAAATCCGCATGAGCGCTTAACTGTTAAGGGCTTCACAATGGAAGCAAGCCTAAAATATCACGTTTCAACTTTCACGGCAAGCCTTTTGACAAAACTAGTGCAAATAATACAAAATCCCCCGCTTCGCTTACAAAGTACCTCGCGTGGAACGCAGGGCTTCGGCAAAGCAGGGGATTTTTTCACACATTCAGCATTTTATCAATAATTTTCAGTCTATTGCCGATTGATGTCCGACAATACGGCACACGCGCTGCAATATCAACTTGGCATAGCTGATCAACGTACCGCAACCGGGCGATTTTCCGGTCATACCTCCCAAGCGGCGCACGTTTTATCACAGCTTTTATTTGTTCTGCATTAAGCCCTTGCAACGCTGGCGGAAAGACTATGCGAGCCGCCGCCACAGGCAGCACCGAGCCAGAAGGGCTGCGGCAGCTGTCCGGCGTTGCGCACCATATTGACAAAGACGGCAAAATGGTCAGGTCTCACGATTTTGTTGGCGTCAACAAAATCGTGACGTTTTGTCACCGTTTCGCCATAACCGGCAAAATGGTCGTATGTAGTGCTTGCCATGATATCCTCCTTACTGCGTTATTTCCTCAGCGTCCAGTGCATCCTTAGCGTCCAGCGCATCGTAGTACGCCTGCGCAAGGGCTTCCACCTCTGCGATGTCATCCTCCGTCAGCAGGCCGCTGTCCAGATGGGTGTATGCCTTGTCCAGCCAGTATGCCACGTCACGTCTTGCGGCGAGCTCCCGCTTGATGGAGCGCAGGGTCAGGTCATGCCGTGCTTTGCTTTTGATAGCCATGTGTGCCTCCTTATGTGTTGGTCATGGACGCTACTGCGTCCTCAATGCGTTTGATGGCGATGTTTACATCCCTCTGATACACCAGCTTGACCCCCGCACCGTCACTGGCCTGCACCACAGTGTCGGGCGCGTAGGTAGTCAACGCTTTGTAGGCGGCGAGTTCGGCAGGGGTGAGCGGTGTTTCGATTGGGGTGTTGAGGGCATAGAATAAAATGTATTCTCCTTCTTCCGGGTTTTTGGCGTCAATCGGAATAAAAATAAACACATTGTTTTCGTCTGTATAAAAGTGCAAGACATCTTTGTCAAACGAAACGAGAAATTGCAATTTATTGCATAGGGCTTCTGTTTTATAATCGCGACCTTCGAGTGGCAACCGAATCACAAGTCGTTTTGTTACCGCAAGATTAGTGGTACCTGAAATTAAACAGGTTGACAAGTCTACAGCGTTTATTCTCTGCACCTTCACCCCTCTCTCCAAGTCCACCTCGTCGCACACCCACTGCTGGCCCTGCGGGTCAGTGTAGCTGCCGCCGGAGGTGACAGGGATGCCGGGTAGACCAGTGGGAGTGGGAAGCGTGAGAAGCTGTTCACGGTAGGGGGAGTAGGTGGCAGGTTCACTCACTGTTGCAATGACTGGCGAGCCGTAGGGAACTCTCACTAATGAAAAATTGACACAGTAATACGCGCATTTCGCTGGCGTTTTAACTGTAAACTCAAATCCGGCAATACCGATTACATTCTTTTTTTCATCATAAAAACAACCGCCTTCTGTGTATACATTAAAGTGGTAGGTTGTACTCGGTAAGCACGGTTGAATGCCCGTTATCCAATAATCATTTGAACTATCTATCTCATAATAACCGGTTTCGGCATTGAAATTCTGATATTTATTATTTTGGAACAGCGACGGGTTTAGCAGATTCTTCCCTGTCACCTTCACCGTCAAACTTCCGCCGTCGCCTGTGCTCACGATAGGCACAGGCGCATCCGGCGTGGGTGTGCCGTCCTGCGTGCTCCGACCGTACACGGTCAGGCCGCACAGGGGAGCAGCGAAGGCGTCGTCAACGCTGAGCGGGTTGCCTGTTTCACTGCCTGTGAGGATGTTCTGACGGTCCTTTACTGCGCTGATCGCGTCACCTGTGGCTTTTGCGTCAGCGGCTTTGCCCTCGTGTGTGAGGGTGGCGTCCAGTGCAACGGCAGGGCCGGTCTCGCCTTTAGGACCTTGCGGGCCCTGCTTGCCTTGCGGCCCAGTCTCGCCCTGTGGGCCAGTGGCACCCGTAGCGCCTGTGGGGCCTTGTGGGCCTGTCTCACCCTGCGGGCCGACCGGGCCGATGGGGCCGGTGTCACCCTTTTCACCTTTCTCACCCTTGAAGTTTCCATTTGCGATGCCGTCCTTGAGCGCTTGCAGACTGTCAGCGGCTTCCTGAGCGCTCTGGCTGGCATTGCCCGCACTGGTGGCAGCTTCACTAGCAGCGGTCTGTGCGTCTTTGGTGGCTTTCAGAGCATCCTCTTTGGCGGTAATGGTGTCAGAAAGGGCATTCCCAGCCTTTTGGGCAGATGCCCCGGCCTGCTGTGCTGCCGTCTGTGCATCGGTCTTGGCCTGCTCTGCGGCGGTGGCGTCAGTGTGCACGGCATCCACCAGCTGCTGCCATGCAGGGGTGCCCGGTTCCGGCTCTGTGCCGTCCTCCGTGCCTGAGTTGGCGGCCACACGGTAGCGCAGATCTGCACTTGTCATGGTGCGGGTGCCATCGCTGCCCTCAAAGGTCACACAGCCGTTGCCGGGCTGTGCGGTCACACTGGCGGGCACGGCCACATAGCCGTCCACCACCAGCGAGGACGCCGGGTCTTTGCCGTCCGGGACGTGCCAGAACGCCCGGATGGTCAGCCCTTCCCACTCGCCGGAAGCGGTGACGGCAAGGCGGTACACGCCCCGGTTCTTGGTGTAGCCAAAGCGCACCAGCTGCTCATAGCCCGGCACTTTGACTACGCCATTGGATGCGAGAGATACGCTTTGCTCGATCATACTTTTTACCCCTTGTTGATGGTAGGCTTCTTTTCTGCCAGTGCCTTTTTCATCATGCTGACAGCCTTTTCAATCACGCTGTCCAGCACTTCATCCGTGATGAAAGGCTTCAGCCAGTCCGGCAGTGCGCCGCGCAGCGCGGCAAAAACCTGTGCCTTTTTCTTTGCGCCCTGACCGCTGCCCATGATGCTGTTTTCTGCCATGGTGACCAGCTCCAGAGCCAGCTGCTTGACGTACTGCTTGTAGCCAAGCCGGATGGCACCCACTGCCAGCGCGGCAAAGCCAATGACCATCAGCACCAGTGCGATGGGTGCGGGGATAAAGTTAAGCATTGCTTCCATGTTTTGTTACTCCTTCCATGAGGTAATTATCGATTTTTTCCTTGCTGGCCTGCATAGCGGGCACGTTGTTTCCGGTCAGCTGTGCTTCCAGCAGGGCACGAACGGCTTCAAGCGTCAGGCGGTTTACTTCGTCGATTTCCCCGAAGCGGGACAAATCGCGCCCAAGCGCCAAAGAATGTTGCGCATAGCCCGTTTCTAGCGTTTGCAAGCGCTTGTCCATCTCGTCAAGCCGCTTGTTCTGCGCATCGTCGGGGGCCTGCGCCTTTTTGATATACTTGTGAATGATGTCCAGCACCTTGTCAATCGTGATGGCAGCAGCGCACAGGCTGCCCAGGATGCCCAGCACCCACAGTAAAGCTTCTTTTTCGGTCATTTACCCTCCCGGAGACGGGTCAGGCCCTTCTTGCGGATGATTTTCGGGTAGTTGAGGGTGGTCACGTTGAGGTCTACGTTGCCCGTGATGCCCGGCACAGCGCCCTTGCTGGTGTGCTGGTGAGCGTTGTAGTTAAACGTCACGTTGGGCGTCTTGCCGGTGTAGTCGGCAAGCCAGACGTCCCACCGAGAGGACAGCCGAGCCATATCCAGCTCGTACTTGTAACCGGTGTAGGTGTACAGCTGGGCGTAAAAACCCATTTTCTCCACCTGTTCCAGCGCGTAGGCGGTGAGGTTGGAAAGGTCAAACGTGGACAGCTGCTTGAGCTTGTTTTCCTCCACGTCCACGCACACGGGCATGGTGAGCTCCTTGCCGCGTACCGCTTCCCGCGCAAGGGCAAGCTCTGCATCGGCCATTGCTTCGCTGGTGGCGTAGGTGTAGTAGTATACGCCCACGTCCAGCCCCGCCGCTTTGGCGTTGCGGTAGTTCGCTTCAAAAGTTGGGTCGATGTACAGGCCGTCTGCCCGCTTGGAGAGCTTGCGGTTGGTGCTCACCGTCTTGAGCATCGCTCCCTTGTAGCCTGCCGCTGCCACCTGCGCCCAGTCGATCGCACCCTGATACCGGCTCACGTCAATGTACCGGTATGGCGGGTCGCCCTTCCATCCGGTGACGGTTTCCTCAACGGGAATCTCTCTGGGCGTTTCCGGCGCAGGGCTTTCGCTGTCCCTGCCAAAGAGCACCTTCACCAGCCACGCCAGAAATTCCAAAAGTTTTTCCATCGCTTACTCCTTTACTTCTCCAGCTCTGCCTTGATGGCTTCCAAATCGTCCGTGGTCAGGGACGGGTAGTCGACGGCGATGTCTTCAAAGACTTCACCGGCGGCAATGCGGATTTTGAAAGCGCGGGTCATAATGCGAAGTTTGAGTGCGTTCAGGGTTTTCATAAAAATCAGCCTCCAATCAAATCAGCCATCATCAAAATAATATCGTCGTTTGCGGTTTCCAGCGCGTCCACGCGCTCCGGCAGCTTCTCCCGGGTTTCGGCCTTTTTGCGCGCTTCTTCCTGCGCGGCCAGCTCTTCGGCGGTATAGCGGATGTACCTTTTAATGGGCAGCTGCTCGGTCCACGCGGGCCTTGCCGGTACGCCCGGCACATCCACCACCCGCTGCACGTCCTTGCCGCCGCCGGGATATTCAGCCACCGTCTCGTAGTGGGCCACCTCGGCCACAGCCTCCTGCGCCGGGTGCTCCAGCGGCTGGGTGTCGTCGGTCAGATACCCAAGGGTCAGGTCCGGGTTTTCCACGACCGCGCCGGTCTCATCAATGATCTTCATGGTTCAAAACCTCCTTTCTCAGGCCACGCGGTGCCAGATGTGCACATAGTAGGCGGCGGGCTGCACGGTGCTGCTGCGTCCGTAGATGGCATTGGACTTGGAAGCATCCAAATTAAAATCGGATGATTTGTACCCAGTAGTAAGATAGTCTGTTCCTGCCTTGCCTGATCCAATGGTAGCCGCAGTGAACGAGAACTTGATGTTGGGCAGACCAGCTTTCACTGTGGTGCCGGCCGCGTGGGTGCTGGATGCACCCATCAGAACCCGCTCGGACGCGATCTCTTCCCAACTGCCGCCGAACAGCGCGGCGGGGCTGGTGGGGTCGGTGCTCTGGTAGATGCTGCCCACGGGATAATTTGCAAGCTTTTGCGCTTCAAGAAGCCTGTTTACTTGTTCCCGTGTGTAGTAGTCGGATAAATCAGTTTTTTGTATGCTGTTCTTCCACGCGCCCGTGTCGCTGTCCCACGTCCAGATGGTGTCGGTCGTGCCGACCACTGCCCACCAGCCGTTTTCACCCACCGGTACAGCCGTCTTGAGGGCTTCCGGCGTGGCATACCAACCCTGTGCACCAATGGTGATGGTGCGCACCTGCTCGAAATATTCTTTGGTGCCTTGCAGGTTCTTGGCGGACTCCATTTCGGACGCTTTCGCGGCGGTCTGACTGGACGCTGCGGCTTTTGCGCTGGCCGAACTCTGTGCCGCATTTTCTTTTGCTTCTGCCGCCGCGTTTAAAGCGCCCGCAACAGTGCTCAGTTCATTAAGCGTTGATGCGTTGATTGGAGTGCCTTCAACGCTAGGCTCATCGTTTCGTACGAGCGTTACAACCTCCGATGTGCCGTCTTCCTTAACCATCGTCCAACGACCCGGATATTTTGCAACGCGGTCTTTAAAAACCATATTGTCCCTCCCCGCAGGCGAACTCACCTGAGAATGTCACACGCGTTTTAGCAAGCATTTCAATGTCATAGAGAACCTGTTCGATCTGGTTCATCGCTGAGAATGAAAGCCTGTCCATGCTGGCCGGAACATCCGGCGTTGAATCCAATCCCGCGCACTTGCTTCTGATAGCAGCAATATTAGAAAGCCAGCGAACGGCGTCTGATTGCTTCATGTAACCATCAATCAGCCAGTCAGTTTTAACAGATACATTTGCTCCGACAAAAGATGCAAGCTCCTGAATGCCGGATTCGATACGGTTGAAATCCGTATAGTTTAAAGCGCCCTTCATACCGGCAAGCCATTCCGATTGTTCAGCTTTTGTCCACGTGCCTGTTCTCGCCTTTGCTGTGATTTCTTTTACGTGGTTAACGTCCGATTGCGTTCGGTCTGTAATCCATTGGCCCATAAGCTACTCCTCTTCAATTCTTCCTTGATATCCAACCTTCAAATTCTGAGGGACGGTAAATGCCGGTCGGTAGCATTTGTAATTACCACTGCCAGAACCAATGCAGTCGAAGTAAGAAGATTCGTTTCGATTGTCTGAACCTTCGATGTGAATCTTGTCATAATACATCGAAACCACAATGGAACGATAATAGATATTTCCAACGGAAGAATCCATTCCCCACCATTCGAGGCGAGTAACAGGGGTTCTTGTCCATTGTTGATACGCGAACGTTGTGCCGCCGTGAGTATAGAACGGCCCTTTGGAAAGATCTTTTGCGGTAGGCAGAGTGCTCCCTTCTGCGTTGCATCCATACCCCCACATTTTATTAACGTAGTCACTGTTATCGTCAGGAAAATCATAATTTATTTCTTTCGCGGAAGGCAAAAACACACTGCGGGACAACGTAGACACAGCAGAAGGCTGATATTGTCCAGAATCATCCTTTTTAAACGCAGGAGTATAATAGAAGGTGGTTTCCCCAATTTTTTCTTGCATGAAAGCAGAAAGAGATTTTTTAAAGTTTCCATTCAATAAAGCATCAATAGTGCTTTTTGAATATTCAGCAGGGGTTGTCTTTTTGCTATCCCACGCAAAATTCTCTGAGCCGTTACCAAAAATTGAATCTTTATGCACCAAAAGCGTTCTTCCAGTCCCGTTTAATTCAGGCTCATAATTATGCTTTGACACAAGGAAAGCAGTATAAACACCAGCGACGGAAATGTAAACAGTATCGCCTTCTTTGAAGTTAGAAATTTCATCAGCAGTTGTAGTAGCGTTACAAGAAGCAGAAAGGCTTGCGACTGTAGCTGTGATCGTTGCATTTCCACTGTGTAAATACGTGACGTTGCAGACAGATACGCCGCGTTCGTTCTTGATAACATTCAGCTCAACGATGCCAGCAGGAGATGCATTCCAAACAATAACGGGGGAATCGGCAGATGCAGGGGTAAGCGTTGCAGTGAGCGTGATCGTGTCGGAAGGATGTAAGTAAATCTCAGAAGCGTCGATTTGTAACGAATCAACATCTTCAATCATATACCCGGTAACGGAGCCCTTGAAGCTGCCATTAAACGTGTAAGAAACGTCCGTAATCAACAAGTTGGAAGAATATCCAAACTGATGATTGAGCTTGACAAAATCAAGAGCATCGTTGTGCGGGCTTGCACGATAAGACAGGGTAGCTTTTCGACGATTGGAAAGGACTTTATAGCTTTCAGTTAGAACGTTTTTTGGCTGGGAGACAATAGAAGAAGAGATGAGTGCATTGTTCACACTTTGCGTAACGCCATCGCCAGTAGCGCCGTTTGGATATAACGACGAAGCTCCATTTAGGGAGTAAGAGATGTTTTTTAACTTATTAGAAAAAGTGATTTCCGGATACTGATAATCATTGATTTCAGTGATTTCGTAAATGTCAGACTTGTTTTCAGGAAGGTACGGAACTCGGTCAATCCGAATCTCACCGCTTCTTGTCTGATACAAAGCCATACCGGCTGCGTTAGCAGAAAGCTGTAGCACATCAGCGTTTTTGTACGAAGAATTTCCGTTACTAAAATCAGTTGTATAATCCTTCAAAGACTCATTGATGTAATAGCTGATGCCAGAAACATCAAGAAGCTCCAAAGCGTCATAACACATTTCGTATAAAGTACCGCTTTTTCTTCCGGTGTATGGTGAATCGATTAAAAATGCCAAAGCATCACGAGCTTCAAAGGAAGCAGTAATACCATTAGAAGGAATACTCCAACTAGAAAGGTAAAACTTACGTCCGTTAATCCATTCAGTTTGCCCGTCCAAGTCCATACCATACTTTACAAAAACAGCTTGGCGCTCATACAGATACTTGTAGAGACCATCGGGGTTGATGGGATTCCATTTTTGGTCGCTGTTATCAATGGAAAAAGAAATCGAATCCTTAGAAAGCTGGCCGGAAATTGGGTCACGTTTTGATTTATGGGAATACGACAGAAGGTCTGTTTTGCTAAATCTCACACGCTGTCCGAATTCTACTTGCGAGATACGAGCTCTTCGGTTTGGAATACACCATTCAAGAACCTCAATAACAACCGAATCGTAATTTGAAATCTCAAATTCAATTGGAGTTTCGATGGAATCGTTGTTATCAATTTGCTTTTCCAAAAGAAGAACGGTTCCTTTGTAAGCGGAAACTTTAAATGATTTTGCCCATTCATTTAAAATTTCAGACCAAACGATTGTCAGGCCCGGTATTTTTTCTTCGTGGATTTTACTAAAAGAAAATGTGATGGTTGGATGATTGTAACTTGATACGCATTCACCGCTTACATAGCCGCATTCTTGATACGGTTCGGAATCTGGAACGATGCCAAAGCTTCCATCCAAAACCCAAAAATTAGTTTCGGTAGTCGCGTAATTTCCGGAAACGGAAGTGTCGAGATCGGTGATGGATGCCACGTTGCTAAACACGGTTTGTGAACCCGAACTTGCAATAGCGTCCGTTTGTGCCGCATCATCAGCTGCATGATAAGTAATCTGAATAAAAGTTTCGGGTACAAGCGTATTATTATATTGTGAAAGCCACTTATCGGACGGCTTTACAGACATATAGAATCACCACCTTTAGACCTCAACCAGGCTTAAAGAACAATCCGTCCAGCCCATCACATTTCCAGTGTTTGGGCCCCTTCGCCACATTCCGGCCGTTCGGTCGGAAACATACATCTGACGTGTGGAATAAGAAGCCGTTGCTTGATTGTAAAATCGTACCGTACAATAAAAGTTTGTAGTGAATGGGCCGATAACGGAAGCCCATTGCTTTGCGGTAAGGTATTTCCACTTGAGAGCCACTTTTGCAACATCGTGTCGAACCACAGAACCAACAACTTTGCCTTTCACATTGCGACCAGAATTAACGATGGTTGAAGTTGTTGCGCTATAAGAGGAAGGCTCCGGCAAATCTACGCCGTTCACCGATACAAGAGCTCGCATAATTCACCGTCCCTTCCTTAATAGCTATACACTTCCGTACCCATGATTTGCACGCCACGGTCAGCCTGCTGCTTTTCAACCGAAGCAGTAATCTGCTTTCCGTCAATGAACAGCCTGACTTCCTTACCGCCGGTAATTTCGTCACCATAGCGCTGGAAAATATCAAGAAACGCATTATAGCAGCCGTTGTAAACCGCGCCTTGCAGGTCGGAAGAACTTGTTGACCCGGACGATGTATTGCCATAGTACCCATTTGCAGAAGTGGTGGAACCTGTAGAAGCATCGTATTCTGGGGTTCCAACATAATCAGAGGAACTGTTAGAAGAATAACTTCCTCCAAGGCTGGATACGATTGCTGCAATTGCAGCTGCAATTGCAACACCACCGGCAATCATCAGAACACCAGTCGGGATGCCCAAGCCGGTAAGAACACCACCGATGGATTCAAGAATTCCCATGAACGCTCCGCCGATAGAGGAAATAACTTCTGCAACACCAGTGAGAATTTCGGGAAACTTACTAACAAGACCACCAAGTAGACCGTTACTGATAGAAAAGCCTGCATTTGTAAGTGGAACTTTTAAGCTGGAAAACCCATTGTAAATTTTTTGTCCAAGCTGAGATACGTTGTTTACAATAGTCCCAAAATTATTGGTAATGCCTTTCCAGATGTTTTTGCCAATTTGCAACGCAGAATCAAATAGCATTCCGGCTGCTTTCTTTAGAACGTCAGACAGTTGAGAGATCAAGTTTGATGCATACGTTTTTACCTCGGAACGATTTTGTTCTCCCATTGCTTGCCAAATAATAGCCGCCGCAGTTGTTCCGACCGTTTTCAAATCCCCGCTCTGCACAGCATTCCAAAGATTCTGCACTGTGCCGAAGAAATCATTCTGCAGACCGGAGTCAAGTTCCTGCCACTTACTGTCCAGACCGTTAAAGAAGCCATCAACGAAATTCGTTGCGGTGGTCGCGCCATAGTCAATCATCTCGTTGCCCTTCTGCTGAACAACGTTTGCCAGATTGGTCATAGCCTGTTCAACGTAAGAAAGTGCAGCAGTGATGCCGTTTGCAAGACCTTGATCGATAAATTCACCAAAGCGTTCAAATAGAGCGGAGGGAGAGTGAATTTCAGTGTCGTTCGTAAACTTATCAATAATAGCTTTCGCAAGACCACCAGCAGTTTTCTTTGCATTCTCAATGCCTTTGTTGATACCATCAATCAAGCCTTGAACGATGTTTTTGCCATAGTCCAAAAATTTTGCGGGAAGATTTTTGATTGTATCAACCAAACTGTTCCAAGCCTTGTCCCAGTTTTCTTTGAATCCGGCCCACTTCTGGTTCCACCACTCGCCAACGCCGACAAACCACTGCTTCAGCCCTGCGCTGGCTTGGTCGAGTGCTTGAATGGGATGCTGCACAAACCCGGGAAGGCTTTCCCATGCAGTCTGAAAATTATTGCTGAACCCTTGCCACTTTTCATCCCACCACTCGCCAACGCCGACAAACCAGTTTTTTAAGCTCTCGCTTGCCTTGTCGAGAGCTTCTGTAATTTTGTCCCAGTTTTGATAAATCGCAATACCGACATCGGTCAGACCGCCGATAATCAAACCAATCAGCGCACCGATGCCTGTACTAATCGGGCCTCCAAGAGAGCCGATAATTGCACCAATGCCTGCACCAGTCATTGTCGAGCCAAGCGGAATCAAAATTCCGTTTAACGTGTTTAAGCCATTTTTTACAGCATCGTAAACGCCCATTACAAACATAGGTATGCCGGTCACTACTCCGCCAACTGCTGCTCCAATAATCGCGCCAGCAGTAGAGCCGCCAGCCGCTTTAATGGCTGCTCCAACAGCAGTATTGCCAAAGCCGGTCACGATAAACTGAGCAATTCCTTTGCCGAGAATGGCCGCACCTGTAGTTCCAATCAAAGCGCCAAGAACAATTTCAGCGAAATTCTTTCCATTTACGCCATTTTCAATCGCGTCTTTAATGCCTGTAATCTCAAGAACGATGCCCACCGCAAAAACGCCAAGACCCAAAACGATGGATTTCAGTGCGTTCATTTTGGAGATAGCGTCCACAATATCCGTAATAAGATTTGTGAGCTTCCAAGCAGCAAGAGCAGTTGCTACAGTCGCTATAAGAGGAAGCATAGCCTTGATTTTCTGCTTGATAGCATCAATCTGCTTTGCGAACTCTTCATTGTATTGCTTGAACATATCGTAGCCGGACAAGTCTACATCGCCTAAGATGTTGCCAGCAGATGCCCCGCCGCTAGAGCCAAAGCTTCCCTGTGTGGGGTCGATGATGTTCAGTTCATCAAAACCCATCGTGTAGTCCTTGAGGGCTTTGGCGGCTTTCTTTGTCGAATCAGTTGTATCATCCATTGCGTCACCGATGCCGCCAACGCTACCAGCGCTCTTGGTGAAATCGGTGAACACGACCTTCACGCCCATCAGCTTTGCCACCCACTCAACGAACTCTCGAATGAGCTGCACGGCGGCAATCAGCGGGGGAAGAATGGATTTCAGGGCGGGGTAGAGCAGAGAGCCGACAGACTTTGCCAACATATCAAGCTGTGCTTTCAGAATCTTGATCTGGTTCGCAGGGCTTTGGATGGTCTGCGCAAGATTGCCCTGCACATTGGCGGTTTGCTTCATAATGGCAATGTAACGCAGAACTGCTTTATCTGCCTGAGACAGGCTGGAAACCTGCTTGTTAAAGCCCAAAGCAAGAAGTTCCTGCTGTAACCGTGCTTGAGATAAGTCAACACCCAGACGGCGAATAGGCTCAATCTCACCGGAGATTGCAGAGGACATTGCGGTAAAGGTCTCTGCAACGTCCTTGTTCCAATAGGAACCTTCGTCATAGGCAAGCTGAGTCAGGTTCTTAGACAGAACGTATGCCTTGTCGCTAGTCAGACCAAACGAAGTACCTAAGCTCTGAATGGTAGCCATGTAAGTCATCGCTTTGGTCGGGTCAACGCCAAGTAAGCCCTGCATCTTGCTAATGAGTGTATCGGCTTCACCGCTCAAATTGCCCATAGCGTTATGAAACAGGTCTGTTGCTTCGTAAAAGTCATTAAACTTCGCAACAGCTTTGCCAAGATACTCAGCAATAGCTTTCAGCGAAACCAGCTTTGCCATGTTTCGCATAAAACCGTTCATCTGATTAGACAGGCTGAGATAGCTCTTGCGCTGCTTTTCATTGGCTGCGGTCACGCGGTTTGCCTGTGTCACAACCTTGCTCAACTGCGGAGGGAGCTTTGCAAAAGCGTTGCCTACCTTGTCGAGCTGAGATGCAAGGGGAGTAAGGGCAGTAGAAATCTTCTGACAAGAGCTTGCAAAAGAATCAAGGTCTGTCGCTTTCAGCTTGTCGGTCAGATCAGGAACTTTTCCGATTGCGTTGAAAGCACTGCCAAGAGCTTTAAGGTTCGATGCGTCCAGAATGGACAGCGGAGCCAAAGCGTTAGTGAGCTGAGCAATGCTTCCAGACATGGAGTAAAAGTCCACGCCATTCAAGCCGGACACGGCAGCAGGGATTTTCTTGATGGCGTTGACAACGCTGTTAATGCTTTTTACACTGCCGGAAAAGTTTGCATTGCCGATGCCATTCAGAAAATTCGTGATGTTGTCCAGCCCAGACAGGCCAGTGGATGCCTGTTTCAGCGCAGAAATGGAAGCGGACAGCTTATCAAGGCTGTTCACAACCTTCGTGACATTGCCTTTTGTCCGCAAATTAGAAATGGCGGTAGCGAGCTTGTCGATATTAAGCTCTGCGCCCTGCGATTCCGCAGAAATCTCTACGGATAAGCTCGTAATATCAACATCAGCCATCACTACCACCATCCTTTTGCTCCATCATGGAGAACATCATGCGTTTGATTCGCTCCTGCGCCTCAACTGCGCGTTGGTATTCATACTCGTCTTTCTCCTTTTTGGTAAGGGGAATCGGTCTATCCATATACTTGATGGGGCTAGACCCTTTCTTTCGGAACATATTGCCAACCGTAGAGGAAAGCGCAGATGCCATGTAAAAGCCATTTCTCCACGCTTCAGTATTGGCTCTGCGTTCTCGCAGCTCCTCTGCGTCACGGTAGACCTTTGCCAGCCAGACATCGCCGTACCAAAACTGGTCGTAGGTCATGCCGATGGAAATGTAATAGGCTTCTACATCGTGAAACAGCTTGGAGAAAGAAAACGGTTTTCCCTCTCCGTCTGGTTCCTGAGATTGTGCGATTACACAATCTCCCACGTTGCGTTTTTTGCGGCCTTGTCCTCAGTATCAGTTGCCAGAAGAGACTTGGAAGCGTCCATGAACATCTCAAGCAGCGTAGCCATCAGCTCTTCCTTCGCCTCGGTATGCTCGAACATCTCGTCAACGGCCTTGCGTTTAATGCCCTTGTTCCGCGCAATAAAAGCGCCGTAAAACAGAGCACGGGAGTTGGACAGCAGATTGATCATCTGGGTGTACTGACCAATCTGAAAGCCTGCACGTTCGGCGGCTTCCACGCTGTCACGGGTGAAAGTCAGCTCATAAGTGTTCTTGCCATCAGGGGAATGATAATTGATAACCTTTGCAGCCATAATAAATGCTCTCCTTTATAAATAGGGCAGAACCAAATCCGATGTTCAGTTCTGCCCGGTTTGATTGATTTGATTTTTGCGGTTTAGCCGCCGTTGACAGTCAGGGTCTCGCTGAACTCAGGCTTCTTTGTGAAGATGCAGTTGATGGTCATTTCCACAACCTCGTCCACGCCGAAGCCGGACAAACCAACCTGATGCATACCCTGCCAAGAAAAGCCGGAGCCGTCCTGCATTTTCAGGGCGTAATACTTCACAGTGTTGCTCTCGGAAGTCTCATCGTAGCCAGCTTCCTTGACCTTCTTGTAGTCAGTCTTATTGTAGTTGGCAGTAAAGGACTTGGTGTCACTCTGGATAATGCCAAAGATGTTGACCTGCATGGGGTCAGACAAGGTGGTGGCATCCAGAAGGTTTGGCTCAGAAATCAGGTCGGGCACATCCTTAATGTCGCACAGCTTCGTCAGAGCGGTTGCGCTGTCGCCACAGTACAGGGTGGTATTCAGACCGGAGATAGCAGTACTCATAGAATGTTTACCTCCTTAGTTTCGGTAAATCATTCCGTCCTCTCCGATTGTTGCCCCATAGCTGCAATCAATCCGATAGGCGGAATTGTTGTACAGCCCATTCAACGGGGCAAACGATTTTCGATAGAAATTGAGCGGTTCCAATACAGAATCCACGATGCTCACAATAGAGCGGGCTTCTGCAATGCGTCCGCTTGTTTTGTTGGAATAGACACGCACACGCAGGGAAACAGCGGCATACTTGCTCCTGCTGGCAGAATCCAGATGAACAGGGAGGTTGCTGTTTTCTTCTATCTGCACGCACGGAAACTTCTTGACGTTGCTGTCATTGATTTCACCAGTAACGAAGATGCCGGGCACTTGCTTTCGCAGTTCCTTAGCAACAACCGTGAAGATAGAATTGAAATAATCAATCAACTATTCCAAACCTCCCTCCACGTTGCTTCTACTTGAGAAGCCATTTCCTCAACAGCCCCCCACATAGCCATAGCTGCATCGTTGCCACTGGTGTAGTTCAACTGACCTTTTCCATCGACCTGCTTAACAGGCGTGCCAGCGTTGCCAGATTCGCCGTAGTAGTACCAACGCTTGTGCTGTCCGTTCCCTTTGCCGTATGTTCCGTGTTCGCCAACACCATCAGGAAGCTCGCCGCCATAAGCGGAATGAGATACGCCAGTACCGAATTCAATGAACGCAACCGCTTTCCCGTGAGCTACAATTGCAAAGCCATTAGGTGTCTGTACAGGGTCACGCTCAACTGTAACATCGTTGTCTCCAGCGTACTGTGCGTTAGCAAACCGCACCGTTGCAACGTCAATGCCTTTTTGAGCTAGTGCCCTTGCAAACTCCTTCGCCTTTTGGTTCAGGGTGGTTTTGTATTCCTGTATCTGGCGTTCCGCATCACGAAGTCCGGCATCGCTCAACCTCACTTTAATTTTCACTTGCAGCCACCTCCTTCAGCGCATACAACGTGTCCGTGATATGCTCTGCGACCTTGACCACAATGTAGTTAAAGGGCTTTGAAACGTCCGTCTGAAACCAGACGTGCGTGCCCTCATAAAGTGGAGTGTTATGCTTTTTGCTGGATGAACTGACAACGTAGCTATAATCCGTGAACGCTCCAAAAGGGCTTGCTTCAGCAGAACCAGTAGGCGGGCTGACGTTCAACATCAGCTTTGCAGGGTCACTCCACGTCTGCGATGTCTCGCCGGTTTCGTTTCCCCATTCGTCTACAACAGGTTCTTTCTCGCCGACCGGGTTTGAATACCAAAGCGGGCGCTTGTCCAGAGGGCTTCCATTGAACATCAGCCGATAACACCTACTCTCGGAACCACTTCGTTCAGCAGGGACTGCGCCACATCAGAGCTTTCCCACACACGAGTAATGCCATTATTGGTATAGCTCGTCTGTCCGTTTGCACCGATGTGGTTGTACAGTTCCGCTGCAATGCGTATCTGCAACGACTGATACTGCAAGGGCAACTCGTCCGGTCTGTTGCCGAAAGGGTAGCCTTGTGCAAATATCTTGTCTTTGGCGAAATCAAGCAGCAGGTCGAAGAGTGGGTAGTCCTCGTCCGTGACTTCACGGTCAAGTGCGGGGGCAATGTACTGCCCCAGCTTGACTGCCGCTTCAGAATACTGGTCTCCCATGCTGCTTTCCCCCTTTCGCCTTAGTAGGTTAGTAAGCCTTAATGCAGTACACAGCGTCCATGCGCTCAAAGGACGGCAGGACGATTTCAGAAGCATAGACGTTGGCGTTGACCGGGTGAACGGTCAGTTCAGTGGTAATGGCAACGCCGGTGTTCACGATGGACACGGATGCCCCAGACTGACCAGACAGCAGGTCGGCTTCCTCAGGAGTAGTGCCGTACCACGTGCTGCCCAGAGCGCCGGACGGAGCAACCACTACCATGCCATCAGGCAGATACTTTTCGCTTGCGCTGTACTGGTCTGCCTTGAACATCTTGTCGTACAGATGAATCTTCAGACCGGTTGCAGATTCGATAATCTGCCGTGCTTCAGCGTCCAGCAGAACGGCGTTTGCCTTTGCGGTGACGGTCATGAACCGGTTCTTCACCTCATCCGCAGCAATCATGTTGCGGAAGGTAGCGGTGTTCATGTACACTTCAGTCACGACCTCGCCCACGCTCGCCAGAACAGCATCCTTTGCGGCGTTCAGGTCGGCAATGGGGGTAGCGGTGGCAGCAGACCACTTAGACTTGGCGACACCACTGATATCCTTAAAGTTGGTGGATTTCCAGCCGCCGTCTGGGTCGTAGTTGTAGGTGTAGTTCACGCCGTTTGCCTTGATGGTGATGCCGGGAACGCCATTGGCGGGAGCCAGCAGCTGCCAGATCATGCGCTCAGGTACGATACGTGCGCCAGTGATAAGCTGTGCGGTGTCATCGTACAGGCGGTTCATCACGTCACGAGCGTAAGGGTCGTTGCTGTCCAGAACACGCAGGATTTCCTGACGGTCTTTCTCGCCCAGATGGTAGCCCTCACGGAAGAACGGCATCTCAGTCTCATCGAACTTGAAGCCCTCACGAGTGCGGAACGTAGCCTTTGCGTCAAATGCGCTGGGCATCAGGGACACGCCAACGCCCTTGTGGCCACGCAGCCACTTCAGGTCGAGACCAGCCTTCTTCTTTGCGGGGAACAGTGCGTCAGATGCAAAAGGCATCGCATTGGTGGGGTCGTTCGTCCAATAGGCGGCAATCGCAGCCGGGGCAAAGACTTCCTTAAGATTCAGTGCCATGTTGTTTTACCTCCTATTAAGCGTTCACGCTGATGTTGTCGCGGCAGAAGATGCCGGGAATGGCAGTCTTAAGCGCAGCGATCGCATCAGTATCATAGGTAAAGCCAGAGCTTGCAGCAGCCTTCTTGGTGTCGATAACGCCACGAATCAGCAGGGAAGCATTGGGGTTCTCTGCCGGGTCAACGTCATACAGCAGAATGCCATCTGCGGTGGCAGAAGTTGCCTTCTTGCCAGCTTTGGTCATGGGATAGCCAGCCTTAACCGCAGCAGTTTCGGTCACGGTAAAGGGGATGGCGGTGTAGTCATTGGAAGCAAGGATGGTATCGTTGATTCCGTTGACCGTGTTTCGGGTAAACTTCATGTTTTCCTCCTTGTTAATGGAAAGCACTCATTGCGTCACTCGATGCCTTAGAAGCATTTGCGTTCTGCTGTGCAAGGCTCTTAGCAAATGCAACGCCCTCACTGTCAGAGCTGCTCTTACCATCCGCACCCGGAGGCGTTGGCATATCCTTCAGCAGAGAAGCCTTGTATGCGGTGTCATGGGCGGTCATAAACTCCGACTGGAACTTAAACACCTTGTCCATGTCACCGTCAGCCAGTGCAGATGCAGCCTTGCCAGCCAGTTCAGCGTCATAGCCCTGTGCAACGAACTTCTCACGGTAAGATGCAAGGGTCTTTTCCTTGACGAGGTTCTCCTTGTCGGCAGTCAGGGCTTCAATCTGCTTCTGCATCTCTGCCAGCTTGTCAGCCTGTTCCTGTGCGGCGTTCTCGTCATCGGTACGCTTTGCTTTGAGCTGCTTCTTGTACTCGGCAGCTTCGCCGTTGGCTTTCGTTACGGCGTTGCGCAGCTTCTCAACCTCCGCGTTAGGGTCTTCAACCTTTTCAAGCGCAGAAATGATTTCATCGGCGGTCATGCCCTCTTTGTAGGCATCACCAAGCAACACATTGAGTTTCATATCGTTAATTTCCTCCTGCGTTTTTTTACCGTTGCTTCCCTGCAACGCTGCGAAATTTGTATCCCGGCTTCCCTGCCGGAATATGCAAAGGGTTATTCGCCCTCTGTTTCTGTTTCCGTGCTACCGACATTTATGTCGGGAACATCCTGTTTTGGCTTTTCAATTTTCGGTTTCGGAGCTTTGCCATCCTCGCCCAGCTTGCCAGCGGAAATCAGGAAGGGCTTGCTCATTTCATAAGCGGCCTGCGGGTCAGGAAACAGACCGGGCGTTGTGAACGCCAGCTGCGGGTCAATCGGCTGCTGAATCATCTGTGCGAAAATCTGAACCTTGCTCTGCTGATTGTCGTACTGACGGCGGGGCAGTTTGATGTTGATGTCACTTGCCATCAACTTAGAACCAGCCGTATCACGCAGGATTTTCAGCATCACAGACAGGCTTTGGCGTTCCGAGAACTTGAACATATTCTCGTACTGCTGCGCCCTTGCTTCGGTGTGATTCCAGCCGTTGCGGACGATGACTGCGCCCACGTTGTCAGACGTTGCATTCTCGCTGCCAGTAGCGCTAGGCATAGCAGTCAGGCTACGGTACACGTTCAACATGGAATCAAGCAGAATCTGCGTTTGCTGCTGGTTCAGCTCGTTTGCAAGCTGTTTTACATCGGCAGCAAGTCCAGCAGTAGACTTGATCGACATTGCGCCCATAGCCTTAACAGCTTCCAACGCTTCTTTATCGACAAGACAGTTAATAAAGACCAGGATGGATTGGATGAACTGCTCTACGCCATCGAGACGATTGCTCTCCAACAGGTTGATGGCATCCAACACAGGGATAGCCGGTTCAAACAGACCCATGCGCTCCGGGTTGAGTTTGTATTCGACCATCGGCAACATTCCAAGAGAATGATTCTCCGATTTTGTGATCTTGCCGTTGTCGATTTCAAAGTACTGGTTTGGCGTATACACGCAAATCAGGTCGTTCAAGTCGTTCTGATAATTACGTGGGATGTGCAGCACGTTGGCGATCGGTTTGTGACCGATGCCGGAGTTGTAAATCACATACGCCATATCTGGGTCAGGAACATCCACCAGCAGGGGCGTTTCGTCCGGGTAGTTGCCGCCATACCCCTTGTCAGGAAGAACAATGCGGTATCCATGTCCACACTCCAACATCCACTGCCAGAGCCGCCGATCAAGTGCATCCTTGCCCTCATACTGCAAGGCGTTGGACAAGCGGGCGATTTCCTCACCGTTACCTGTTGCCGTTTCAGACCGCACATAAGAGCAAGGAGTGCCGCTCATGTAGCCTGTGTAAAAGCCAACGCATTCGTTGGCATGGTTCTCTACAATGCGATTGGTGATTTCAGCGTGGTATTCCTTCGTGCGTTGGAGGACAGGCTGGCTGCCCAAGTAGTAGTTGTGCAGAAAGCGAATCTCGTTCTTGTTCAGCAGATGGATAGGCTCTGCCTTGCCCATGACCACTTTCAGCACGTTCTCCCGATTGATTTCCGTCTCCGGCGTTTCAATCGGCCTACGCCCAGTCAGCGGTTCATTCAAAAAGCCGTCAACGACCATCTGATACTCAGCCATGTGTTCCTCCTTTCAGGCAAAATAAAAAGCGCAGCAAGACAAACCTGTTAAGGTCTATCTCACTGCGCTTACAACTGCGCTTCAAAAGCTATTCAGTTCTTAAACTTTGGCACGGAGACCCATGTTTCTTTTGGAAGGTTTGAATCTCCAATTGTAATCCAATGGCAAAGAGGGCACAGAAGGGAGAACTTACCTTCCACTTCGCCAAGATAACGTCCGCAATCACACGGATTGCCGTTTGCGTCTTTCCGAGGGCGCTTGCATCGTACTTTTGCTACCATCTGTGCTCCTTTCGTTGGATTTCTGGAAACAGGCTGTTGAGCACAGACCTGTCAGAAGCTACTGGGAAACTATTCGCACTTCCAGCCGTGCTATTCTTCGCCCGAAGAAAACCATTGCAGCCTTTACATTCAGTTGTTGGACAGACGTAAACGGATTGGCTGCAATTTTGGTGCTGCATAATGGATTTGAACCAATGTATGTCCGGTTATGAGCCGGATGCTCTAGCCTGACTGAGCTAATGCGGCATAAAAACCCGGCTTAACTGTTTAACCGCTGCTCTTTGCAATGTCATGCCTAAACATTACATCGAGAGCCGGGAATAGCGATGGAGGTTTTGGAGAATAAGTCCATGCAAAGCTAGGTAGTTGGTTGTGCTGCGTAACGGAATCGAACCGTTGCTTGCCAGCCGTGGGGGAGACAGGCTGACATTCCCCAAACAATTGGAAACGCAACATATAAAGCCCGGTGAAGGTGAAAGAGTGAGAAAACCTCCACCGGTGAAAGGAGGAATATGCTTGTTGACACGCACGCGGGTAAAATGACAAAACCCCGCGTGCAAGCTATTCCTTTAAGGGAAGCTGCAAAACTTCCTGCGTACATTATAAGCCTTGTCAAGTGGTGAAATCAAATAAATAGACCCAGCGAACACAATATATTGTGTTTTTAATCAAAATGGCCTCTTGACAGGCTCGATTTTACTGATTCCGTTGTACAATTCATCGGCAAGCTGCGCCAGACTATCCGGTGCATCATCGTGCGGAACTTTGCCAAGCTGCGTGAACATCGTCACTTGCTCCATGAACGCCTTGTACTCTTTCGACTGGTGCTTCTCGTCAAGGAAGTAAAACCGCTTAATGTCCGGCGCATACTGGATGATTCTGGATAGCTTGCTTTGACCGCTGGGCGCACGCTGGCTACGGACTGAACAGTGATAGCCCTGCTGCCGGAGCTGGCTGTCCACTACGTCACAGTATTCATCGCCACCGTTGTTGGCTTCGCCACGCACCACATTGATTTTGTGCTGGATGATTTTGCCCACTACTTCCGGTCTGGTCACGGTTTTGTCGCCATTATTGAACACAAGGTCAGGAATGAACACGGCATCACCATACACATAGGCGATAGGGCAAGCGGTGAAGTCCCCGCCACCCCATGCAATATCCATGACCATGAGCTTCCGATCGGGTTCACCATCAGGCAGAACGCCGTTAAAGTATCGAAGTTCATCGGCAGGGAACAGCAGACCTTCACGCACATAGGGCTTGCCCATGTACTTTGCCCACCATGTTGCATCGTCAATGCTGGCTTTCATATCGGCATAGTAGGCATCGTCAAATCCCACGCCGTAGTCATAATTGAAATTGCTGTGTCCGTTCTCGTCCACCGCAGGAATCACCCGGAATCTATACTTCGGATTGTCCGCATACTGGTTCTGAATGCGCCCCAGAGGGTCAAGCACGTTCCAGCGTGTGCCGACCATCAGCTCTAATGCGCCCTGCTTTTTGCGGTCTTTTAACTGGTTCAGGTAGGCATCGTACTTGTTGTTCAGACGCTCAACGTTCAGGCTTTCCTCCAAATCCTCGATCAAGTCATCGCTGTACAGAACGCCGCCCTCGCCAATTTCAACAGCGCCAGTCAACGTGCCGCCAATGGAGCGGCAAGTAAGGGTAGGGAAGCGCTTTTTACGGTTCAGGTCAACACTTTCATCCTTTGCACTCTTATCCACAAGCTGAACGTCAGGGAAGATTTTCCCCCAGTTATAAGTCACAGGGTCAGTGATGATAGACAGCACTTCGCCGTAGAAGCCGTTAGTCAGCTTGTCAGAATGTCCGCTCATGACCGATGCAACGTCCGGGCGATTGCCCATAAGCCATGTGATGAAGAAAATGCACAGCGTACTCTTACCTACGCGAGCTGGAAGACTGACACCCAAGAAATCTATCCGCTTATAGAACAAGTCCTCTAGGTCATCTGCCAGCACTTTTAAAACCCTGCGTCTCGGCTGATAGAACTTCTTCTCCGGCGCACGATTCCATTCAAGGTAAATGCAATAGCTGTCGAACACATCTTTTGCTTCAAACAGGTACGTCCGGCTGATAATGTCATAGACTTTTGCCACGTCCTCGCCTGTTTTCATCTTGCCCATCATGGCTGCGCAGACAGAGCGCAGCTCACCAGAGTATTTGTAGGCATCGAACCGCTTGTCTTGCGGCAGAGCGTCCCTCAAGTTCACGACCGCCTGAAACCAGTCCTCGTAGACCTGTGCTTCTGTCGGATTCTGCTTTGCATACGTTTTGATGCTGTCAATGATGGCGATACACTGTTTTGGCTGCATAAAAAAATAGGCACCCCCTACCTGAAAATGTAAAGAGTGCCTACAACTGCACAAAAATCAAATATTCGATTTTATTCTCCAGCTTTGAAATTATAAATCGGCTTAATATGTTTTACAATATCAACGGTTGGAGAAATTGCGCTGATGATCTCCTGTGCTGGCTTATAAGCCATCGGGCATTCATCCAACGTGGATTCATCGGCTGACGTAGTATAAATTCCGTTCATCTGCTTTTGGTATTCCTCAACGCTGAATGCTTTTTTAGCCGCTGTTCTGCTATATAGTCTTCCGGCACCATGCGGAGCAGAGAAGTTCCAATCAGGATTGCCCTTACCAATACAGATAAGACTTCCGTCTCTCATATTAAGAGGAATAATCAGCTTCTCACCCTCTCTAGCGGATACAGAGCCTTTTCGGATAATATCATCAGATTCATCAATATAGTTATGAACGGTTTCAAAGAAGTACGCATGGGTCAGCATAGAATTGATTCCAGCGCCGTCTAAAATGGTGTGCATAATTCTTGCTCTGTTCATCCTCGCAAAAGCCTGACAAATCCGCATATCGTTAAGGTAAGAATCACGTTCTTTGCCTTCAAGATAGCAAAGCTCATTCGGAATATCGGGGAACTGAACATCCAACTCTTTGATTTTTTTCGAGATTTCCTGTTCACGGCCTTGCTTTTTCAGTTCCGCAATCAGACGTTCCGTAGCTTCTTTTCTTTTATTTTTTCCTTTGATATTAGAAATTGCTACGTTTTGATGATATTCTGCAACTTGTTTACCGAGATTCCTGCTTCCAGTATGGATAACAAGGTACTGGTTTTTTTCTTCATCTTCGTCCAGCTCGATAAAATGATTGCCGCCACCCAAAGTACCCATGCTGCGAAGAATCCAGTCAACATTATGTAGGCTATCTTTGCAGTCAAGCTGGCTAAGGAAAGAATCCGACATTTTCTGCGATTCGTGAACATTCATTCCAGCCGGGACACGTTCTCTGATTACTTTATCTAACTTTTTCGGGTCGATGTGTTCAATTCCAAGTTCAGCGACAAGCATTCCGCAACCAATGTCCACGCCCACAATATTCGGAATGACTTTCTTGCCCAAGTTTGCCGTAAACCCAATTACGCACCCGGAACCAGCATGAACATCTGGCATAATGCGAATTTTGCATCCGTCAACAAAGCTCTGATTGCAAAGCGTCAAAATCTGCTCAGTTGCCTTATCTTCAATATTGTCCGTGAACACTTTTGCAGAAGCATATTTTCCGCTAATCGCTTTCAATGTATTCTCCTTTCTCATTCGGTTTTATTCTAGGTTGCAAACAATGTCACCTGTTCTGTTCAGCAATCCGATACCATGTCTGGCGGGTCACGCCAAGCTGTTTTGCGGCATCGGTGACGGTCAGCAGACGTTTTTCCACCTGTTCGTGCAGAATATCAAAGAGGTTGCGGTCGTACTCGGTGGGCTTGCGGCCTTCCTTGTAATCGGGACGCTGACTGGCAATATTCTTGCCCTCTTTGGTACGCTCAACAATCATGTCACGCTCAAACTCTGCAAAGGCAAGCATAACATTACGAATCAGTTTCCCGGTCGATGTGTTGTTCATCAGCCCCATATTCAGGATGTTCACGGACACGTCTTTTGCAAGCAAGCTGTCAATAATTTCAATGCCGCCCTTCACGGAACGGGCAATACGGTCAAGTTTCGCCACGATCAGCGTATCCCCCGGCTGAATTTCAGCCATCAGCTTGTCAAGTTCAGGCCGGTGCAACTTCGTGCCGGTGTAAACATCCGAAAAGATTTTCTGTGCGCCGTTAGCTTTCAAAAGTTCAGACTGGGCTTCAAGGCTGTTGCCGTCAATTGCCTGTCCAGCGGAACTGACACGAGCGTAACCGTAAATCATTCGTGTTCACCGTCCTTTTCAACGACTGTCCCCTCGACAATATATGCCTTATCTCCAATATCGCCCATGTCCGGCTCGACAACAATACGGTAATTCATTGAGTTCAAAAGCCTAAAAAACGTAGAAAGGTTCAAACTTCCATCTTTTAGCCTTTGATACACCGCTTGTCTCGACCCAAGACCAGAAATTTCCCCAAGCCTAACTATCGTAATGTCCTGACGCTTCATTACGTCCTTTACGATTTCAGCCCCATTAGTGACAATTTTCTCTTTTTTCTTTTTGGTAACCTTTTCCTGCTCGTCCATTTTTACCGCCCCTTTCGTCACCATTGTAAACGAAAAGATTTACTTTGTCAAGAGGGGATTTAAAATCGAAGCGGTCTGAGAGTGTATTATATATAAATATACTCTAGTATGTATTTATACATACTAGAGTAGTATAATGGTGTTT
>ENA-UERK01000635-UERK01000635.1-human-gut-metagenome-genome-assembly--contig:-NODE-635-length-29134-cov-20.365661_pt1 | contig 29134 bp, 17 predicted proteins | sample MGYA00242957_ERZ507957 | MGnify/ENA primary metagenome ERZ507957 (study PRJEB26167, sample SAMN06115538) | human gut metagenome | host: Homo sapiens | place: China:Heilongjiang | collected 2015-11-06...
CGTCATCGCCGATGGTACTGCCAGACCAGGTGGGAGAGTAGGAAGCCGCCGTGCTTTGAAAGAGTCTTCAGACGAGAGATCGTCCGGAGACTCTTTTTCGTGTTTATAGGTGTGCGAGGAAATGCGTCCGGGACATTCCGGTTTTCTGCGGTTGGAGGATGTGGCCAGCGTCTCTCCTTCCATTGAGGTCAAAATTCTGCACCTGTCCACGCTATATGGCCATGCGTGTTTCTCTCTGTCCTTTCCCTGTGTCAGAACTATGTTTGAGTGTATCCTTGTTTTGTCGTAATTTCTCGCTGTGTCATTTTCGTGGGTGTCTCCGGAGTTACGTATTGATGCGCCGCCTGCGGTTCCGTACTTTTGCTTTCCAGCGTGAATTTCGACCCTCTTGGCAGATCGATATAGCTGTAATTGTCTGTATCTTAATTGATTAGATAATAAGCCTCTTGCCAAGAGGTAGTTTCGAAAGGTGGTCTTGGCAGATTCCTGTCGCGGCTTTAATCTAGCAACGCCCTCATCTTCAGTATCTTACCGCGAATGTGTCCGGAATCACGCCTGCCAAGAAGGTCGAAATTTTGCACCTGTTCACGCCACATGTCCACGCAGATGTCGCTACGGCCTGTCCCTGTGGCAGGACTCTGCGGTCCTGAAGTGACGTGTTTCCCTGTGGGACTGCCGTCCGGGGCCGGTGGACAGGTGTATTTGTCCTGGTTGTACCCGCCCTATGGCCACGTGTGTGATGACCGTCTCAGTTTCGACCCTCTTGACAGGTGAATTTTTCTGTAATTGTTTGTATCTTAATTAATTAGGTAACAAGTCTCTTGCCAAGAGGTCGTTTCGAAAGGTGGTCTTGGCAGATTCATGTCGTGGCTTTAATCTCGCAATACTCTCATCTTCAGTATCTTACCACGAATATGTTCCTAATCGCGCCTGCCAAGAAGGTCGAAATTTTGTACCTGTTCACGCTATATGGCCATGCGTGTTTCTCTCTGTCCTGTCCCTGTGGCAGAACTATGTTTGAGTGTATCCTTGTTTTGTCGTCTTATTTCGCTGTGTTTTTCGTAAGCGTCACCGGAGTTGCATGTTGATGCGCCGCCAGCGGTTCCGTACTTTTGCTTTCCAGTGTGAATTTCGACCCTCTTGACAGGTAAATTTATCTGTAATTGTCTGTATCTTAATTGATTAGGCAATAAGTCTCTTGCCAAGAAGTCGTTTCGAAAGGTGGTCTTGGCAGATTCATGTCGTGGCCTTTCTCTCGCAATGCGCTCAATTTCAGTGACTTACTGCAAAAGTGCCCCTAATCGCGCCTGTCAAGAGGGTCGAAAATCATGGCTCTCCTTTATTGTTTTCCGGAAATTCATCTGCGCCAATCCATGCATTATTGCCCCAATGGTGCGTTCCCGTCCGCTGGCTCCGGATGGGAACAAGCACATACTGACAAAATTGTGTAAATATCGGCCTTATTTTACACCGTTTTGTCAGATTTACCAATTCGGTGTAAATAATGCCTGCTATTTTCACCGTTTATAATTGATTATTCTATTGCAAGTCATCTGGCAGTTTAGACAGTCTGCCATGTAGAATGACTGCCGTCCGCGTCGTCTATATTACCGTGAGATTTTCGACCCTCTTGACAGGTAAATGCATCCGTAATTGTTTGTATCTTAATTGATTAGGTGATTAGCCTCTTGCCAAGAGGTAGTTTTGAAAGGTGGTCTTGGCAGATTCATGTCGTGGCTTTAATCTCGCAACGACTTCATCTTCAGCATCATACCACGAATGTATTCCTAATCGCGCCTGTCAAGAGGGTCGAAAATCATGGCTCTCCTTGATTGGTTTCCGGAAATCCATCCGCGCCTCTCCATCCATTATTGCCCCAATGGTGCGTTCCCGTCCGCTGGCTCCGGATGGGAACAAGCACATACTGACAAAATTGTGTAAATATCGGCCTGATTTTACACCATTTTGTCAGATTGATCAATTCTGTTTAAAATTTGCCACTTTTTACACCGTTTGTATTGTTCTGATTTAGGTTGACTCGTGTTTACCGAATATCACTTATATAAGTTGACTTTGTGTCACATTTTGTCATAAACGGTGTAAAAAAACGCGTTTTTTGTCACCGTTTATCAGTGCCATAGTTAATGTCAATATATACTATTCTTTAGACTGACTCTAAGATCTGTTTGTCCGTTTTCCCCCGTCTTATGTCTTCTGATTTACGAGTGAAAGGGTGCTGCCGCGCAGCTGTGCGAGAGGCTGTGTTAGAAGTAAAATATTCTCAGTTAGAATAAAGAATACGCTTTCGGCTTTGTAGGAGTACGGAGTATTTCTGTCTCGCAAGGAGTTTTGAGACAGTCTCGGATAGGAAATGCCCCAATGGTGTGTGCAGGTCAGCAGGCTGCGGACTGGAATCTGGTAACATTGACAAACTGACTGTCACGGCACTTGGGATAAATATTTCATCAAAATGGTTGGATTTGAATAATATCATTGAAAATTCAAAAAGAATTCGTATATTTGCAATCCTATCTGTTGCGCGGGTGGCGAAATGGTAGACGCGCTAGTTTCAGGAGCTAGTGTCAATTGCGACGTGTGAGTTCGACTCTCATCTCGCGCACAACAAATGAGGTCAGTTGAAGTGTTAGCTTTGATTGACCTCTTTTTTGTATCTCAGCAACTCTAATTCCGCCAGGCGGGACGATGCCACGCCCACATCTGTAATACATTGAAAATCATGTATCTTTAATTTTAAGCGTGGATTTCCTATGGATTTTTGACCATTAATCCACACTGAATTTTGCAACTCGCTACAAATCATACTATTGGAAAAATCAATGTGGCACTGTCCCGACAGCTAATGTACTCGGATGTAGGGTTTTCCACTTGCCATCTTACGTTACCGTGATCGATATGGAAAGCGAATTGCCGGAATCATCTACTACAGTGACAGAATGGCGTCCGGAATCAGGACGGACTCGTAATTGGTGAATAAAACGGGTTGTGCCTATGAAACTGTTGTCAAGATGCCAATATACAGTCGCGTCCTGATTGGTATGGGCCAGATTCAGGACAAGAGAGCCTGGCGAACCATCCAACTGCTTCGGTAAAGTTATGACACTGCCGTTTTCCGGATAGATGAACTCCATCAGAAGGCCTGACCTGGACGACGAAACCTTGTAAGAAGCATGCTTCTGTCTGTAAAACCACTCCATGGCAGGCGTGAGACGGAAGACACTGCGGCCGTCCTCAAAATGATGATATGGACAAATCCTGCTTTTCATTGACCCGGCCGGTAAAGTAAGCGTATCCTTTTCATCACAATACGGCCCTGCCAGAAAACCCGATTCATGACAAACTTCAGTGCGCCAAGCCTTCCGGCTGCCAAGCTCATAACCGGTTATTTCATCCACACTTGGAAACCACGCGGACTTGCTTCCCGGAAGAGCATTGAAAATCTCAAACATTACAGGACCGGCTGTCCGGGCACCCAGCAGACCCGCAGCACCTGCACCAGACGCATTACCCGCCCAGACACCTACCGCATAATCAGGAGTTACACCGACCGCCCAGGCATCACGATAACCATAACTGGTACCAGTCTTCCAGGCAACTTTACGTACGGAATTGATTAAGTGCCAATCGATTTCATCCGGCCTGTTGACCTCCTTGAGCGCGTCAAGCGTATAAGCGACAGCGACAGGGTCATCTTCCAGCAAAGGTCTGCTATTATCTGAACCACAAATTGAAGCCCTCTCGTCCACCAGACATGCCGCAAGCTCCGCATAAGCCGCCGTTACCTCATCCAGACGACATTCACCGCCACCTAAAATCAGAGACAGACCATAATCAGAAGAGGAGCGGGTCAATGTCGTAAGACCACGCGAAGCAAGATTCTCCTGGAAACGCTGGACGCCATAATCCTTCAGAATATGGACACATGGCACATTGAGTGAACGGCTCAAGGCCGCAGCCGCAGGAACCGCCCCATCATATGTCATGTCATAATTTTGAGGAGCGAAACCATTGATATTCACAGGTGTATCAGCCACAAGAGAATACGGAAGAATCGTCCCGTCCTCCAGAGCGTCACAATACAAAAACGGCTTTAGGATACTGCCGGAACTGCGGGGAGACCGAGCCGCATTGACATTGACCCCGGCCCTTTTCCGCTCCGGCGAAGCATTGCCGCAATACGCGAGCACCCGGCCCGTCGCGACCTCGATGACAACAGCCGCGAGGTCCGCGATTCCCTCACGCGCAAGATCGTCGCCACGACGCGCAAGAATCCCCTCAATATGCCTTTGAAGATGAATGTCAATGCTGGTGTGGACCATCCGTCCCGAGGTTTTGCCGTAAGGAGCAGGCTTGCCGTCAATGTCAATGACAGAAGAAAAGAACTTTCCGCAGCCGTTGTATTGCCCTGATGACAGGTCATCCACAAGATGAGAAGCAAACGACGGTAGAGCTTTCGGGGCATCTGGAATAGGCTCGGAACAGGCCGTTTCATAATCGTCAATGTTGATCAGGCCTCTGTCCAATAATTTGTGCAGTAACCTGTTACGCTTGGCAAGAAGCCTCTCGTGATTCTTTCCCGGCCTTATGCTGGAAGGAGAATTGGGGAGAATTGCCAGAGTGGCAGCCTCACCCCAGGACAAATCATCTGCCCCATGACTGTAATATCTCCAGGCCGCAGCATCCAGGCCGACTACATTGCCCCCGAAAGGTGCGTGAGAGGCATATAATGACAAGATCTCATCCTTGGAACAACGCAATTCGAGACGCGTGGCAAGAATCGCCTCCACAAGTTTCTGGCCGATGGTTCTTGGCTTCTGGCGGGACATGCGGATAACCTGCATCGTAATGGTACTTCCGCCGCTGACGACATGGCCGGCCTTCATATTGGCATACAGAGCCTTGCAGATGGAAACCGGATTGATGCCGGGATGCCATCTGAACCACCTGTCCTCAAATTCTATCAGAGATGTGAAATACTTGTCTCTGCCATCCTTGTCAGAACAGGACCCGGCTCCGAAACGCCATTGGCCGTCAGATGCAATCCTGGCTCCGAGAAGTTCCCCGTTTCTGTCAGTGACAACAGTCGAGTAAACAGTGCCCGGAAACAGATCCCGAGGCAGACAGAGAAGATACCATGACAAAAGTATGGCAGCCAAAATGAGCAGGGCTGTCAGACGTTTGTGCGCTGCAGCCTTGCTCATAAGAATGCGTAAATAATCTGAAATCTGCACTGTATAAGCCTGTTATCTGGTCACAGATGCCTTGCCTGATGCCGTGCGGGCATAGACGCCGGCATTGTACATGGCATCACAAGTGATGGACGGCAGGATGTACTGGCCTTCATAAGCAGCGCGCAGACGTACCCTGAACTCCTTGTAAGTTCCCCTTGGCAGGCTGAAATAGAAGATATTGCGGTCATCCCTGATGTCCAGATAGTCATAACGGCCGGCTGAAGGAGTATCCTGTCCGGTCATCCTCTCATTGACAATCTCCCAGCCGGAAGGAATCATCTGAGTCAATGCCAGATTGCTGTAATCGTCTGACACTGAGCGGTTAGCTACGTGGATAATCGCGGTGAACTCGGTGCCCTGGCGCAGAGAAGCCGGATTGATGAGCGAACCGTCGCTGAGGACGTATCTGACGCTAAGGTCAATGCCGGAGGACTTGGCAGCTACGGCCTCTCCCGGTGCAGCCCTGGAAACAGTCGTCATCCTGACATAGACAGGTCCGTCCGAAGTATTCTTTACAGTTGCCTTGCCATGGTCCGGATGAAGTGTGTATGAAGCATGGCCATTGTCTGAAGGCAGTGCCTCCAAAGTGGCCTCGGACTCATTTGGTTCCCCGATGGAAACTGACAGGTTCCCTGATGTGACGCTGCGCGAAAGAATTGACAATGCCCTTCCGAGGAATGCGGACTCCTGAGTTGTGAGCGACCAAGGAGAGAGGGTTTCCACATCTGAAGAACCGCCTAGCATTTCATGTGCATAAGTTACGGCTCCTTGGATGTTGCCCGTACGCACCATCGCCTCCATGGCTATCGCCTTGTCTCTCAGTGGCGTACTGAATGTCGGCAGGTCTGATGTCCAGCTGACAGGAGAATCGGAGGCAGCATTAAGGATATTTGCCCCCGCGGTCTTCTTTCCGCAGACAGAGTAGGCCGAAGCCAGCATCATCGACGCCTGCCATGACATGTTTCCGCTTTCCTTCATCCTGTTCATCGCAGATTCCTCAGGGGACTGGGCCAATGCCAGTGTGAAGAGTCGGTAGGCCTGTGTCAGATCGCTCAGACCGCTTACTTTCGCGGTTCTGAAATTCTGGACGCAGCGTTTCTGGAATCTCTTCCATGAAGTCATGACAGCACTGCTGACCTCATAACCCTCTGCGTCGGCAAGGGTCATGAACTCGCCGGCCATTGATGTTACCCATTCATCAGCATGGGTATAGTTCGGCCAGTAAGCGAAACCTCCGTCAGGAAGCTGCCTTCCGTAGAGTTCGGAAAGGATGCCCGGTATCATTGACTTTGCTGCTTCAGCATTTTCCTTGGTCAGTTCCTTCATCGCGTAGAGAAGGCTCAGGCCTTTCGCTGCAAGCTGCTCGGTGCAAGAATGTTGATAACTTCTCATATAATTGAACAGCGTGTTCCAACCTATTGTAGGACAGCCGCTTATTTCGATCCATGCGCCGAGGTTTCCGCTGGCGTCGAACGGCTGGTAAGTGAAGCTTGTGCTCTCTCCGCGTGAAAGCAGTTTGCCGCTTTCGGAGATGATTTCCGGAGACTGGTTGCGGACTTCGAGATTAATAGTCTCTGTCATCTTATGTCCGTTGCCATCGGCAGAAACAGTGACCTTCGCCTGGCCCTCTTCACCGGATTTGAGAGTGAATCTGGCCATCTTGTCTCCCTTGCCGGAGAAGGCCAATGACTCTGCGGAGTTCCCCTCTATCGAGACCGGTCCCTCGCAACGTACTGTAACATTGACATTTCCGATGCCTTCCTCCATTACAAAGACATTAACAGGAAGGGTGATGGTCTCCCCGCAGCCTGCAAATCTAGGCAGAGTCGGCAGAATCATGACAGGGGATGTGACAGGGACAGTCTTCTCGGCATTGCCGAACGCATTGCCATAGCCAGCTACAACCATCACTCTCACGCTTCCCACGTACATCGGCAATGTGATTTTGTGGCTTGCGGAACCGGACTTGAGAGTGAATGGACCGAGTACCTTGACTATAGGGTTGAACCTGTTTTCCTTGCGTGCGCCTCTGATAAGCCCTTCGTCACCACCGACACTGAACATAGCCGAAAGCGCACCTCCGAATGAATTATATACGTTGTCATAAATATCCCATGTCTTGACGCCCAGGGCTTCGCGCTTATACATCGCGTTCCATGGATCCGGAGTCCTGAATGCCGTCAGGTCCAGCAGACCTTCATCGACGATTGCAAGGGTGTAGGTCATCGTCTTTCCCTTCTTCTCGCTGATTTTGACGGTGAACTGCTCTTCGGGATGAATCTTGTCCGGCATTGAGATGACCGGTTCGAGATGGGAATCCGGATTCTCCACCATCACAGGCTGGACACCGTACATCCTGACAGGCAAGTCGTTGGATGTGTTCCAGTAAGGCTGTACCAATGTGATATGGATGTAGAAGTTAGGAGCCATATCGGCATTGACCTTAATCTTATAAGGGGTGTCTCCGGACTCGGAGGTCTTGACCCATTCGCTGCTGAGAACGCGTGTTCCGTTTTCGATGGAAACCAGGGCCCTGCCGTCCTTTGCTGACGGGATGAACACTGTCGCTGTCTCGCCGGTCTTATATGACTTCTTGTCAGTAGCGAAACTGAGCATTGCCGGGGCATCCGGATTGCTTCTGCTGGAGCGTCCTATGTAATCGGCCATGTCCGCGTAGAAGATTCCTCCAGTCGCGTGACCGCTGTCCAGATCCTTTATATATATGAGGTAGCGGCCCCAATCATTGTCATTGATATTGAAAGAAATGTTCATATCATTCTGACCTGATCTGAAAGTGCCTGAACTGTAGGCTGATGCGGCCGACGCATTGATGTACGAGTCGAGCGGGTCTCGTCTGGATTCCCACCACCAGCTCCATTTGAGTTTGAAGATTCTCCATTCGATCTGATGGCCTGAAATGCGTTTTCCGTCAGGGCTGACAACTGCCACAGGAATGTTGTGGGTGGTGCCGGTCGCGATGTATTCGCCGTCAGCAGGAAGTTTGGCTCCTACATAGGCGCTGAACGGGGAGTAAGGCATTGTCAATGTCGAGAAACTCTCGTCGCCTCCATTCTCGAAAACGGAGCAGAGGACGTCTGCCGAGAGCATACCGGGAGCCTGAGGCACTGCCGGAAGCCGTACTCTTTCGTGGGCTACTCCGTTATTGTCCAGGCAGGCTCTGGCCAGATCCGTGCTGAATGTCTCGAAACTGCTTGCCGGATTTCGGAAAGTATAGCCTTCGAATCCGCTGAAACTGGTTCTTCCTGGTCTCAATGTCATGGACACTGTCGATAGCAGTCCTGAGGCGGCAGGTCCCGTGAGCCAGTTGGAAGAAATGTTTATGGCTGTCATGTTTCCGGCATAGAGAGCCTTGCTGCCGAAATCGACATTGACTTTCAGACGGTTAGGCTTTATTGCCTCGATTCTGAGCGGCTTGTGGAAGGTCGCGCCGCCCACTTTCACGTAGGCGTTCCAGAGACCGGTAGGGCTGTCAGGTGATGTCGGAATCTCGAAGGTATAGAATCCGTTTTCCGACTTTCTGCAGACTTTTCTCGTAAAGAACTGTCCGAGCGGAGTGTATATGTCAATGGCAGCAGGATGGCTGTCAGGAATCTTGTTTTCGCTGAAGAGAATCATGTTCAGATGGAGGGTGTCTCCAGGTCTCCAGACACCGCGCTCGCCATAGACGAAGCCCTTCAATCCCTTCTGCAGAATCTCTCCGCCTGTGTCGAATCGGCTCAATGACATTTCCTCCCCATCGGTTACTTTTATGTAAGTAACTGATTCTCCTTTCTTTACACGGACGGCAAATGGCCTTCCGTTTACATCGATGGCTGTGAGTCCCTGTGCATCACTCTTTCCGCTGCCGATTTCCTGCAGCTGGTAATTGTATGCGGTTATCTCCGCTCCGGAAACCGGTTCTGCAGTAATGATGTCGCTGACTGCCACCCAAATCTTGGCGGCTTTCTTGCCGACGTCGGCATATTTGGCCACGACACCGAGCTTGGAAGCCATGAAACTTTTTTCAGGGTAATCGTAGTTCATGTAATATGACGGGGTCATCGGGTTGTTCCTGTCCTGCCACTCGTAAACCGACCAGTCATAGTTGTTGTAATAGAAATACGGATTCGGGATATCCCATACTGCCTCGTCTTCCTCTGACATGTTGCCGGATGCCAAGCTTGTCATATTGCTTGCAACTGTCTGACCGTCAGAGTCCTTGCTGTAGATGTAATACTCTTTCCTGAAAGATATCCTGGCTCTGTAGATGGCATTAGGGTCCTGTTTGAAAAGGCTTGACAAGTCCACTGTGAAAGTGTTGCTCTTGCTCAGATCCTTGTCAGGGTCGGTATCGAGTCTCAATGTGTTTCTGTAAATCATTCTGCCGGCTCGTCTGAGGTTGTTGTTGTCCCCATTGACAGAATTGTCCTGCAGAAACATCAGCACGTTGCTCGGATATATCTTTATGATGCTGATATCCACGGCCTTGAGATTCTTGGCGACGAATGCCATGACAAGATTCTTAGTGTCGGGAAGAATACTGCCATTGCCAGCGAATGACACTCCCGGCTCCGGGCTTTCCATTGTGAAGACATGTCTCCACGTATCACCGAGCTTGTTTCCGTTCATATCCCTGATGGCCGGGTCCAGTTCGAGAGTCAGAGAACCGTCCTCGTTCTTTCCCAGGTACAGTCTTATCTTGTTGTCAGTCACTTTGGCATTGACCTTAAGTGACTCCGTTCCGTTGCCGTAGTAATTATTCTTGGACGAGGCAGTAACGCTGACGAGACCGTCGAGGTTCTGTCTGCTGTCGAGCGGCTCAGAGAAAGTTACGTCAATGTAATTGTTGTCGCTGTTCACAAGTTTCGTGTCAATGACATTGAACTTCCCTTTCGCGGGGATGACCGCAAATGCGGTACCGCATTCGTCGAACCCTGTCTTTCCCGGCAGGAATCTGATTGTCAATGTATTGTCTCCGTTATTGCGCTTCAGTCCGGTAACATTGAAGTCGAATGCGCGCTCTCCGGATTGCTTTATCTCGGTGGTGAAACCGCTTTCTGGATAACCGAAGCTCAGCAGGTCTTCGGGATTTTCCACTGAAATACCGGTGCTCAGGATGAGGGTTCCGCTGACAGAGGCATTGTCAATGTCGGAGCTTGTGACAGTGATGTCATTGATCTCGAGCGAAGCCTCTTTCTTGGCGCTCACGAATCTGAATCTGAATTCGCTATAGCGGCTGTCCGTGTCGGTCACTTTTCCGAGCATGAATGTGCAGTCGTAAGTCTTTCCCGGCTTCAGCGCTCCTTCTTCCGGTACGAATTCGATTCTGCTTGGGGAAGTCCAACGTGCAGAGCCTTTGAGAGATGGAGAAAACTTGAACAGTTTTCCCGCCTCTTTGTCAGAGTCTGAAAGTTTGCCGCTTATTTTCTCGGCCGGGGAGACGAGTTCCACGACAATGCTGCCGCCGTCTGTAACAATTCCGCCGGTATAAGCTTCGATATAGTCAGCGAACCCGCTGTCAGGTGTCGCGGTGTTCTTCTGACCGCAACAGGAAATTGTCAATGCTGAGATACCTATGACAAAGATTTTCCTCAAAGTATGAATCAAATCCATAGTGCAATATAGTTTAAAGTGTTAGTATTCAGATGTAAATATATGTAAATTTTCGCTCAAATCTATGTCTCCGGGGATTATTTGCGGCATCTGACACGGCATGACAAATTGTCACCGTCATGGCATGTGGCACGGCAGTTGATTAAAATGTTTCCGGCTGCGTCAGATGGTGATGCGGCAAAAACATTGATATAAACATTTAAAATTATAGAATTATGATTAGACCATTGGCAGACAGAGTGGTTCTTGAGCCTAAAGAGGCTGAGACCAAGACAGCTGCAGGACTTTATATCCCGGATACAGCTAAGGAAAAACCACAGCAGGGCAAGGTAGTAGCTTGCGGACCTGGCAAGAAGGACGAACCTATGGAAGTCAAAGTCGGTGATGAGGTTCTTTATGGCAAATACGCCGGAACTGAGGTTACCGTAGAGGATAAGAAATATCTTATCGTCCGTCAGTCAGACATTATGGCTATTCTGTAAATTTAATTTTAGGAGATTATTATTATGGCAAAAGATATCAAATTCGACGTTGACGTTCGCGCAAAAATGAAACAGGGCGCAGACGCTCTTGCAGATGCAGTAAAGGTTACACTCGGACCTAAGGGTCGTAACGTTGTCATTGACAAGAAGTTCGGTGCTCCTCAGGTTACTAAGGACGGTGTTACTGTCGCTAAGGAAGTTGAACTTAAGGACAGATTCGCCAATATGGGTGCACAGATGGTCAAGGAAGTCGCTGCCAAGACTAACGAGCAGGCAGGTGACGGTACTACTACCGCTACAGTTCTCGCACAGGCTATCATCAATGTTGGTCTGAAGAACGTTACCGCAGGTGCAAGCCCTATGGATTTGAAGAGAGGCATTGACAAGGCTGTTGCCGCTGTTGTTGCCGAACTTAAGGCTCACAGCCAGGAAGTCGGTGACGACTACTCTAAGGTAGAGCAGGTCGGTACCATTTCTGCAAACAACGATGCTACCATCGGTAAACTTATCGCTGATGCAATGTCAAAGGTAAAGAAGGATGGTGTCATCACTGTTGAGGAGGCAAAGGGTACTGAGACTGAGGTCAAGGTCGTAGAGGGTATGCAGTTCGACAGAGGCTATATCTCTCCATATTTCATGACCAATTCAGATAAGATGGAGGCTAGTCTTGACAGCCCATACGTTCTTATCACTGACAAGAAGATTTCTACAATGAAGGATCTTCTCCCTATCCTCGAGCCAATCGCAAGAGATGGAAAGTCACTCCTTATCATTGCAGAAGATGTTGATGGCGAGGCTCTTACAACCTTGGTTGTGAACAAGATCCGTGGCGCTATCAAAGTTGCTGCAGTCAAGGCTCCGGGATTCGGCGACCGTCGTAAGGAGATGCTTCAGGATATCGCTACTCTTACAGGTGCCACCCTCGTTTCAGAGGAAAGAGGATTTACTCTCGAGAATACAACTCCAGAGATGCTCGGTAAGGCTGAGAAAGTCACTATCACCAAGGAGAATACTACTATCGTAGGTGGTGCGGGCAACAAGGATGACATCGCAGAGCGTGTTGACCTTATCAGAAAGCAGATTGCTACTTCTACTTCCGATTATGACAAGGAGAAACTTCAGGAGCGTCTTGGAAAACTTGCCGGTGGTGTTGCCGTCCTCTATGTAGGTGCTACTACCGAGGTTGAGATGAAAGAGAAGAAAGACCGTGTCGAGGATGCATTGAATGCAACCCGTGCTGCAGTCGAGGAAGGTTATCTTCCAGGTGGCGGTGTAGCTTACATCCGTGCTGCCGAGGCTCTTAAGAATCTAAAGGGTGACAACGATGACGAGACTACAGGTATCCATATCGTAGCTCGTGCTATCGAGGAGCCTCTCCGTCAGATTGCAAGAAATGCAGGCGTTGACGGTAGCGTGATTATCCAGAAGATTCGTGAAGGCAAGGGTGACTTCGGTTACAATGCACGTACTGATGAGTATGTCAATATGTTCGAGGCCGGCGTCATCGACCCTACCAAGGTTAGCCGTGTCGCTCTCGAGAACGCTGCTTCAGTCGCAGGAATGTTCCTTACTACCGAGTGTGGTATCGTTGATATTCCGGAACCGGTTCCAGCTGCTCCTGCAATGCCGGAAGGCGGTATGATGTAAAATCTCGGGCTCTGCCGGACGGCAGGACTCACATACAATACAGACAGGTGTCCAGATTGTGATTTCACAGTTTGGACACCTGTCTTTGTTCTGTACGGAACTTTGGCCTCTTGTTCGTGCCGTCTTACCAGTTTTTGTACGGGTTTCCGGCCAAGGCGGAATTGTAATAACGTGCATCGCCCGTTACTTCCTTGCCGAGCCAGGATGGTCTGTCGAAAGGCTCGTCAGGTGAAGCCAGTTCGATTTCAGCCATGACAAGTCCCTCATTGTCACCATGGAATTCATCCACTTCGAATGTGTGTCCGCCGAAATCGACGAGGTGACGGGTTTTGTCAATGACACCGGGTTCGCAGATCTGGAGGAGCTGCAGGGCATCATTGACAGGTATCTCTTGCTCCCACTCGTAGCGGCTTATGCCATCGGCATCGCCCTTGCCCTTGATGGTGATGAAACCTTGGTCGTCGCGGACGCGGATGCGGACAGTGCGCTCCGGGACTGAACATAGGTAACCCTGGGAAATACGCATTGACTTGCGCACATCTGGTTTGAAGTCTCCCTTCAGAAGAAATTTCCGTTCTATTTCCTGTGCCATGATTTGGATTGCTTAAGAATCGACATCACAAAGTAACACATAATTATTCGGTTCTTTTGTGGAAAACTATTGTTTTTTTACGTCATCATTCATATCTTGTGATGGTGAGCGGACGCAATGGACTTCTCCGGAGCGTCCTCTGCCGCACTGCGTACACCTAAAGCGCAGACTGAAACTATTAATTTAAAACAATATGAAAAGGCACTTATTGCTTATTATGCTTTCTCTGGGACTGATGGCAGTTACCGGATGTAAGAAGAGCCCTTCTGAAGAGGCTAGCGACCTGAAATTCTTGCCAGGCCAGGAATTTACCTATGTTTTCGAGCCGGATGCCGGCGAAGCTACGCTGCAGTTTGACGCGGCCCAGATATGGATGGCTGCCAAAACGGGCTCCGAACTGGAAAATGAATGGCTGACCCTTACTCCTGCGTATGGACAGGGCGGACCGGCTATCATCACTATCGGCGTCGCGGCGAATCCTACAGATGCGGAAAGGACTGCAGTGTTCATGGTTACATGCGGAAAAGACCGAAAGGAAGTGACAGTAAGACAGTACTCTATGACATCCGATGAGACGAAATTCGTATATATTCCGGATGAAAACTTCAGAGAATACTGTCTTTCTAATTTTGACCTGGACGGAGACAAGAGACTTTCCAAGGAAGAAGCATTGGCAGTTACTGAAATCTCATGCGAAGACCTGGAAATCAAATCTCTCAGCGGTATAAAATTCATGTCGAACCTGCAGAAGCTGAACTGCCGTCATAATCTGATAGAAGGAGACCTCGACCTCAGCGGATTTGCGGCATTGAAAGAACTCGTTGCAGACCATAATGTCTATACCAGTCTGAATCTCAGCGGCTGCTCTGCATTGGAGACATTGAAGGCAAATGACAACTATACCTATGATGAGAAGCAGCTTTTCATGCTGTTCCCGATGACAAGCATTGACCTTACCGGATGCTCATCGCTCAAGTCAATCGACCTTCAGGACAATGGTCTTCTTGCTATCGACTGCAGCGACTGTCCTAACCTCGAGGTTCTAAACGTCTCATATAACTCGCTCAATAGCATTGATGTAAGCAAGTGTACGAAACTTGCTCAGGTCAGCATCAGAACAAATAAGTTCAATAAGAGCGTTGACTTTAGTCATTGTCCGAACCTGACATATCTCGGCGCCTGGGAGGCCAATCTTACAGGACTGAACGTATCAGGCTGTACCAAACTCCAGCAGCTTATCGCCTACAGGAACCCTGACCTCAAGCTGATGGACGTTAGCGACAATACTGCGCTCTATGAATTGAACCTCTATGAGACAGGAATCACTGAAATCAATGTCAAGAACAATCCGGAGCTGATCAAACTGAACCTCGGAGTCACAGGAGGACTGAAATCTATCGACCTCTCGTCATGTACCAAAATCACTGAACTGAATCTTCAGGAAAACAGTCTGACCACTCTCGACGTATCACCTTGCAAGAACCTGCAGGTGCTCAAGGCTGAACTCAATGACCTCTCATCCGTTAATCTTTCAGGATGCGGTTCATTGAACAAATTGTATCTGTATGACAACAAACTGACGGATGTGGATTTGAGTTCATGCGTGAAGCTCGGCAGTCTGGACATCAAGAACAACCAGCTGACTTCACTCGACATGAATGCCTCTACAGGGCTGTATTTCCTTGACTGCTCGTCAAATAATATCAATGACCTCAAGATAGACCAGTGCGGAAATCTTACGACTCTCTTGGCTGAGTCCAATGTATTGGAGGCTCTTGACCTTACACCTAACAAGTTGCTTGAGGAGGTGACATTGGGCAAAAACAAACTCGCGTCATTGGACATCCGTGGCCTTTCGGCACTTACTACCATTGAACTTACGGCTAACAAGATTGACCGTCTCGACCTGCATGGCTGTACCGCACTCGACGAACTCCACATGTCTGAGAATCTGGTGGATTACATCACATTCTACGGATGTACCGCACTTCGATATGTCGATATCAGGAACAATAAGGTCAAGTCTTTGGATTTCAGTGCAAATGAAAAGATGAACTTCCTGTTTGCAACACAGAATCCTGAACTCACCACTGTTTTTATCAAGGAAGGTGCAAACTATAGCACCATCGATGTGGATTCTTCAGTTACCATTTATACGAAGTCAGGTGACGATTTCAGTGAAGTGGGCGGAAACTGGGGTGATGGTGATGTTGACCCGTGGAAGAAATAATTAATCTAGGACATTATGAAGAAAATATTATATATGGCTGCTGCCGTTGCTGCAGCGGTTTCCTGCCAGACGAAGAACGATGTTGAGGTCCTTTCCGAAAAGAGGGAAGTGACTGTATATCATCATGATATGGCTACAAAGACCGGAATCTCCTATGAGGCTTCCGACGTGTCTCACCTTGTGTGGAATGAAGGTGACAAAGTGATGTACATCACAAGCGACAAGTCCGGACTGTACGACTACGGATTCCAGGAGGCTGTCGTGACTTCAAACAAATTCACGGCATCGATTTCCGATAAGGCAGGCAAGAGCGACAATATGCTGGTTTTCTGGCCGTCTTCTGCATTGGCACTCGGAAGCAGCGACACCAACTTCTGGATGGACAAGGAACTGACAGTCAAGAGTACTGATGATTTCAACGGCCGCCGTCTGCCGATGATTTCAATGTTCAGCGTTCCGGAAGGGACTGAGGTCAATGCCGACTATACTCCTCTTGCTTCAGTTGTCCGCGTGTCGATAGATTCGACCGGACATGCGAAGGAAAGACTTCTTTCTCTCACCATCACGACTGCAGAGCAGTGCTATGGCGTTTATCAGATCGCTACAACTGCCGAGAACGGCTACACATTCAAGGGAAAAGGAAATACCGTAAAGGTGAACTTGTCCGACAAGCCGATGCTGAAGGACCTGAAATATGTGTATATGGTTATGGCAAGGGCTTCATACACAGGCGTTCAGCTTGATATTGAAACAGACAAGACCACTTATACTTTCCAGGACGGAAAGATGGACCTCTCCCGCCCGGGAAGATACCTTTACCGTATGCCTGTGACGCTTGGGGAAATTCCTGAGCCGGAAATCAAGAAGTTCCATCTTGTGACTGATGCTGCAGATGTCGTGGACGGAGGTACATATCTGATTGCGGCGGAGTCGTCTGCCGGCAAGTATTTTGTCATGAAAAACACCGACTCCAACAAATATCTTGAGCGTACGGAAGTATCTGTGGATGAGGACGGAACATTGCCTGCATCTGAGGAACTCCTTACATATTCTCTTGTAGCCGGCAAGGGTACCGGTGACTATGAGGGCCGCTTCTCATTCAAGATGTCAAGCCTTGGCACGAAGTCTTACATTTCATCACCTGGTGCTGTCAGTGAGGCGGTTGAGTATATGGGTACATTCTGGTACAAGACCGCAAGCGACCTGACAATGTCCAATCCTTGGTGGAAAGTTACAGTTTCTGCCGATGCGTGCAGGATTGAGTCCCATGAGCTCAAGGTAATGGGCGAGCCGTCAGGACGTTACGGACATATCGTCCATTTCAATGATAAGAGAGCATTCGGCGTTGCCGCTCCTGAGGCGGATTCAGAGAATTACAGAGAAATCAGACTCTTCGTCTTGAAATAGGACGGTCTTTCCTGAATTCGCCCTCACGGGCTTTAAGTAAGAGTTATTTATACGGGTGACTAAAATTTCATTTTTAGTCACCCTTTATGTATCTTTGTTAGTTTGAAGTTAAATGGACTTAAAAACTACGACAAATGATTACATTCGGATACAATAACAAGTTCAGCAGCATTTTGCGCTCACTTGCAGCTATTGCAATAGGTTTGGTGATGGTATGTGCCACTGATGCTACCACAACCGTCGTCAAGATAATCGCAGCCTTCCTTTTTGCTGCCGGAATCGTGTCTTTCGCATACGGCTTCGCCAACAGAAAGAGCGGAACCTTCGGACTTATGACTGTCAATGCAGTTGTCGATATTGTCATTGGCCTGATTCTTTTTCTCTGGCCGGGATTTGTCGCAGGTGTGATTGTCACCATCATCGGAATCGTGATTCTGGCTTTCGGCGTCATCCAGATATTGGCATTGGCGGGAACAATGTCATTGCTGGGTTCCGGCGGCCTGAATATCTTGCTGGCCTTTCTTGCTGTTGCCGGTGGTATTGTGCTGATTTTCAATCCGTTCTCTGAGCGTGTCATGAGTATTCTTGCCGGCGTGTTCCTGATTTATTATGGAATTACAGACCTCATTTCCATGAGAAGGGTCTCAAAGGCGAAAAAAGAATACGAGATACATTTCACTGAAACCAGAGTCGATCCGGATTCTACCATTGATGTAGATGATGACTTTGATGGAATCAAGGATGTGGATTATCATAAGATAGACGAACAGTAGGCAGATGATTCCTCAGGATACCGTCAATAAGATATTGGACTCGGCGCAGATTGTCGATGTCGTCAGTGATTTCGTTTCTCTGAAGAGACGAGGCGCTAACTTCATTGCATGCTGCCCGTTCCATAACGAAAAGACGCCATCCTTCTATGTCTCTCCGGCGAAAGGCATCTACAAGTGCTTCGGTTGCGGAAAGTCAGGGACGGCGGTCGGTTTCGTCATGGAGCACGAGAACATGACTTATGTCGAGGCCCTGAAATATCTGGCCAGAAAATATGGCATTGAAGTAAAGGAGAAGGAGGAAACTCCTGAGGAGATTGCGGCGAGGCAGAGAAGCGAGAGCCTCTTGCTGGTGCTGGATTACACCGAACAGTTCTTCCAGAAAAGCCTTGATACGCCGGAAGGCAAGTCGATAGGCTATGCCTATTTCCGAAGCAGGGGACTGGAGGATGCCACTATCAGGAAATATGGGCTCGGATGGGCCCCCAAGGCCGGAAACGCATTGGCCACAGAGGCATTGTCAAAGGGCTACAAGGAGGAATTCCTTACCACGACCGGTGTCTGCATAAAGCGTCACGACGGCTCGTTGTGCGACAAGTTCTACGACCGCGTGATTTTCCCGATTCATTCGGTGAGCGGCCGCGTGATTGGATTCGGCGGAAGGACTCTGAGGTCCGACTACAAGACCGCCAACATCGGAAAGTATGTAAATTCTCCGCAGTCGGAGGTCTATGACAAGAGCTCGACACTGTACGGAATCTATTTCGCAAAGAGCGAGATCGTCCGTCAGAACAAGTGCTATCTCGTTGAGGGATACCTGGATGTATTGTCGATGCATCAGCTCGGAATTACCAATGTGGTGGCTTCCAGCGGTACTTCATTGACAATTCCGCAGATCAGGCTGATTAAGAAGTTTACGGACAATGTCACTGTCATGTATGACGGCGACTCTGCCGGAATCCATGCCGCGCTCAGAGGCATTGACCTTATCCTCAAGGAGGGCCTCAATGTCAGGGTGGTGCTGATTCCTGACGGCGATGATCCGGATTCCTATTCGCGTAAGCACTCATTGGAAGAAGTCCAGTCGTTCCTGAAGTCGGCCGAGAAGGATTTCATAGTTTTCAAGACGGATCTGCTTCTGGGTCAGGCGGGTGACGATCCCTTGAACAAGGCTGGTCTTATCAATGATATTACTGATACTCTGGCACTTGTGCCGGACCAGATCAAGCGCGCGGTATATGTGCAGATGACCTCGCAGAAGTTCGGAATCTCCGAAGATGCGATTTACAGCCGAATCACGGATACCCGACAGAAGATGCTCGAAAATGAGCGGAAAGAGGCTGAACGCGAGAGAATGCGCGCAGAGCGCGAGGAGGCCCGTGTCAATGCCAATGTGGCTGAGGCCAATGCAGGAGCTCCTTCCGAGCCGCTGCCTGTGGACTATGGCGAACCTGTGGACGGCATTGACGGTGGTTATATTCCGGAAGGTTATTTGCCTCCTGATGAGGTGGGTGAGCCTGCTGCCGAGGCGCCTGAGACTCCGAAAGTGACTTCCGAGGAGGGGATTTTGCTGGAGAATCCTGTGATGGCCCCGTCAGAGAAGGAATTGCTGGTGCTTATTCTGAAGTACGGACTTGAGACCTTGGATTTCGAGACGGATTCGGAATATTATGATAAGAATGAGAAGTTTACGGTGGCGGACTTCATACGTGACGCTATTGATGGACGTGAGTTTGCCAACACCGTTTATCGCAGGATTTACAATGAGTATTTCCGTCTTTATGACGGCGATGCGACATTGACCCAGGACGATATAATCCGTAAGATAATGGACGGACCCGACAGGGTGATGGCGACATTGGCAGGAGACCTTACTCAGGACAAGTATCTGCTGACTGTCAAGAACTTTGCGGATTCGATGACGTCATTGTCTTCGTTTCTGGTCATTAATGTGCCGAGGGCTATACTTGTGTATAACTCGAAGATCGTGAGGATGCAGGAGATTGAGATTTCGGAGAAACTAAATGCCATGAAGCATGGGGAGTGTCCGGAGGAGGAAATGATGGCGCTGCTGGAGAAATTCCAGAAAACGGCGGCATTGAGAAAGAAAATTACGGAGAGGCTGGGACGTGTTCAGTAATGCGGCCCGCTGATTTTGGAAACAGTTAAAAATCAATATATTATGGACAGTAAATTCAAGAGAACATTAGTTACCTGTGCGCTGCCGTATGCCAACGGTCCTGTGCATATCGGACATCTTGCCGGTGTGTATGTGCCGGCTGATATCTATGTCAGGTACCTCAGAATGCGTGGCGAGGATGTCCTTTATGTCTGCGGAAGTGATGAGCACGGCGTGCCTATCACCATTGCCGCCAAACGTCAGGGATGTTCACCACAGGACATTGTGGACAAATATCACAAGATAATCAAGGATTCGTTCACCGGACTCGGAATCAATTTCGATATCTATTCCAGGACTTCTTCCAAAGTCCATGAGAAGAATGCTTCAGAGTTCTTCCGTAAGCTTTATGACGATGACAAGTTCATCACCAAGGAGACCGAGCAGTATTTCGACCCCGAGGCCAAGACTTTCCTTGCAGACCGTTATATTACAGGAACTTGCCCTAAGTGCGGCAATCCTAACGCTTATGGTGACCAGTGCGAGAAGTGCGGAAGTACCCTCAGCCCTGAGGAACTTATCAATCCGAAGTCGGCATTGAGCGGAAGCAAGCCGGAGAAGGTGAAGACCAAGCATTGGTATCTGCCTCTGGACCAGTACGAGCCTTGGCTCCGCGAGTGGATTCTGGAGCAGCACAAGGAGTGGAAGACCAATGTCTATGGCCAGTGCAAGTCTTGGCTGGATGCTCATCTTCAGCCTCGAGCAGTGAGCCGTGACCTTGACTGGGGCGTTCCTGTCCCTGTCGAGGGTGCAGAGGGCAAGGTCCTCTATGTCTGGTTCGATGCGCCTATCGGCTACATTTCCAATACTCAGGAACTTCTTCCTGAAAGCTGGACAAAGTGGTGGAAATCAGAGGATACCAAGCTTGTCCATTTCATCGGAAAGGACAATATCGTGTTCCATTGCATCGTGTTCCCGTCAATGCTGAAGGCTTATGGCGATGGCTACATTCTTCCTGACAATGTGCCTGCAAATGAGTTCCTTAATCTCGAGGGTGACAAGATTTCGACTTCCAAGAACTGGGCTGTCTGGGCTCACGAGTATCTGGAACAGTTCCCTGGAAAGCAGGATGTCATGAGGTATGTCCTTACTGCCAATGCTCCTGAAACCAAGGATAACGATTTCAGCTGGAAGGATTTCCAGCAGCGTAACAACAGCGAGCTCGTTGCCATTTTCGGCAACTTCGTGAACAGGGCTATTGTACTTACCCACAAGTATTTCGAGGGCAAGGTTCCTGCTGCCGGCGAACTTCTTGACATTGACAAGGAAACTTTGGCTCAGGTACCTCAGCTGAAGGCTTCGTTGGAGAAAAACATTGAAACTTATCATTTCCGCGAGGCGCTGAAGGATGCCATGTCCATCGCCCGTCTCGGCAATAAGTATATTTCTGATACTGAGCCATGGAAGGTGGCCAAGACTGATATGGCGCGTACTGCGACTATTCTCAATGTCAGCCTCCAGATTTGTGCTGACCTTGCAATAGCTTTCGAGCCGTTCACTCCGTTTGCTGCCGAGAAGCTCCGCAATATGCTTGATGTGGACTTCTGTGCCGGCGTTGACCACCGCAAGGGTGAGCAGGAGACTGTCAATACCTATAAGGAGGGTGAGGGCGCCGCTTTGCATACTATTTCTGCTGATGTCAATGCTTGTTCATGCAATGACGGCCGTGTCTGCCTGAACTGGGATGTCCTCGGTTCTGAGACTGTTCTCCCTGAGGGTCACCAGCTCAAGGATGCCGAGCTTCTCTTTGCCAAGATCGAGGATGAGGCTATCGATGCCCAGCTGGCCCGTCTTGATACCATCCGTGCTGAGCGTGAGGCTGCTGCCAAGGCAGAGGCTGCCAAGCAGGTTGCTCCTCAGAAGCCTGAGGTGGAGTTTGAGGATTTCGAGAAGATGGATATCCGTACAGCCACTGTTCTTGAGGCTGTCAAGGTTCCTAAGTCTGACAAGCTTCTCAAGCTTACCATCGATACCGGCATTGACAAGAGGGTTATCGTATCAGGAATCGCCAAGTTCTATTCTCCAGAGGATATGGTAGGCAAGCAGATCTGTATTCTTGCAAACCTCAAGCCCCGTAAGATTTTCGGCATTGAGTCCAAAGGCATGATTCTCATGGCCCGTCAGGGTGACGGCAAGATGCGTTTCATCACCCCTGCCGAAGCTCTCAACAACGGCGCCGACATCGGATAACAATTTATTGCTGTCCGATGTGATTTTCGGTGTGATTTTCGACCCTCTTGACAGGTAAATTCATCTGTAATTGTTTGTATACTAATTAGTTAAGTAATATGTCTCTTGCCAAGAGGTGTCAATGAAAGGTGGTCTTGGCAGCTCCATTTCCTGGTCCTAATCTCGCAATGCTCTCAATTTCAGAATCTTACCGCGAATGAGCCCGGAATTACGCCTGCCAAGAAGGTCGAAATTTTGTGCCTGTCCAAGCTAATATCGACACGCAGGGAAGGGCCGAACTTTATACGTGAGGCCATGAAGTCGGCTGCCATTACCAACGAGGCGTTGGCACAGAAGTTGAGCGTCATCCGCAACATCGTCCAGCTCTGGTTCAAGAAGGATGACATCACTATCAGCAACATCTACAAGATCGCCGAAGGCTACGGGTGGGAAGTGAACATCACGTTCAAGTTGAAAAAGGTTTGACACTATCATCTTGTATGAAACCTGAACAGCGAACATCAAAGTGGGATGTCAAATTTGAGAAATGGACGTATATTACCTTTCTAATATAATTTGTAATGGAGCTACGTAAGACACTTGCTGTTTGGCTTACCGTGATGACGGCAGCCTGTTCCTGCAACAGAGAAGCATTCAAGCCTGTAGATAATGTCGTTTTCATACAGGACGCAAGACTTGAGGAGGCTGGGCAGACACTTTCGCCTGGCGATGCCTTTCATCTTCATGGCATAGGCTGCCAACAGACGGACAATGTCATGCTTACATTTACTTGGGAGACCGGTGACGCAACTATTCCTGTAGGTAAGGTGTCCGGTATCTATGCAAAGAAAGAAGATGTGACGCCAGTCGGCATAACCGCCGTACTTCCATATAGGTATCCGGCAGCGGATGTGGAAGTCAGCGTAATGCGTGAGGGAAAGCTGCAGAGAATCGGATTATTGAGAATCACGGACGGACAGTCACCAAAGGAATTGAGACTCTATGGAGTCAGCCATGTGTCCTGCAAAATTGACGGATTCATGCTTGACATGAACAATGCCTGCCAGAAATCCCTTGAGGTTGAACTGCCTGAGAATCTCCATTCAGTCATCAATGTTCCGCGATCATATGGGCTTTGTGGCATCTCTGGGAAGGACGGGCACCGGACAGCCGTATGTGTCGATTTCTTCACCGGCGAGGTCAAGACTCGCGCTATTGATGTCATGGCATTATTCCTGACTCCGTCAAATGCCGCCGTGGCTGTTGTATGTCATGATGGAATCTGCGCATTGCAGACATTGCCGATTGAAATCGGAGCCGACTATATGACAAAGTCGGACGCACTTGGACCTGTGCAGCCGACATTTGCCATGCCGGATGGCCTGAAGCCTGAATATTTCGGAAACTATCCAGGAGTGTCCATCGGAACGGAAGAATCCACTTCATATCTTCTTTCTGCAAACAAGGGTGATGGCAACTGGACTGCGGTCATGCTTGACAAAGAGGGCTTCCACATAATGGAGGATATCGCAGCCGAATCATTGATTCCGTTCAGGGCGGGCAGTGACGCCGGCTATATTGCCACATACGGAGGGTTGAGTCTGTTCCGCCTGGTCAATCCTGAAAACGGAACTATCGGCCAAGCCATTTACACCTGCAAAATCGGCCGGATAATATCCGCCACGTCGAATTCTGAAAAGCCTGGCCACATTCTTCTGAACGTTTCGGAGACATCCAATGGCTTGCAAATCTATGATCTTGCTTGGAACGACACGAAATCTCTATCCCATATCACTTTGCCGAATTCAGCAAACGACTATGCAGAAGTTCTGATGGCGAACTGATTCTAAAACAGACTGGGCTCTTGATTACTCAAGATCCTCAAGTGAATCAGACGATATTTTAATACAGCGTGGAATTGCGGACAAAAAATGTCCTGAATTCCACGCTGTATTATATAAATTCGTTATGAAGTCAGGCGAGAATTCGTCCCGCCACCTCATCAGAACTTGAATGACAATCCTGCCGACACGTAGCCCGCGTCATGGCCGCCCTCCACCCAGAGTCCGGCCTTGTTGCAGAAGTACCAGCGGAGTCCTGCGGTGGCCAATATGCCCATCTTTGTGTCCATCTTGTTGAATGTGGAACTGGCTTTCTCTCCGCTTTCGTGGTCAGTGGTGTGTTCTCCGATCAGTCCTGCATCGATCATCGCCCTCGCGTAGAGTTCGAGACGGCTGCATAGTGTTATGTGATAACTGAGACCTGCTGCAAAGTCAACTCTGTTGCAGTACGTGTCCTGTTGTTTGTCGCCATAGCCGTTGTCCAGCATCCAGTTGTAGCTGTAGCGGGAGTATTCGCCTCCTATTGACCAGCCCAGACTTCCGAAACGTCCGAAATCAAGGAAGCAGATGTCCGAATATATCATTATCGGAGGAACAGCCATCTTGAATGAGGATTTGGAGCCGTCAGTGGCATGCTTCATCACCTTTGTCCACTCCGCAATCACAGGGGAGGCGCCGACCTGGATTGTCCTCGTGTATTTCGGGAACACTATCTCAGATTTGGTACGCTTCCAGTCCACGTTCTTATTGGCGTCGGAAGAGGCGATTCCTCCCTGGACACCGACCTGCCCGTCCTTGAACTTCCCATCCACGCGGAGAGCAGTGCCTCCGTAAGAGGCTTCCCACGCATGGATGACATCCATGAACGTGCTGAATTCGCCCTCCTGTATCCTTGCGGCAAATTCCGGATAGTCATATATCTTTCCGAAATACTTGTTCAGCATTGACCCGGACATCGGCGGATCAGCCTTGTCAAAGATGCTGTTGCGGGTATCAGACCCGACCATTATGGCCATGTCCCCGGCAATGCTAAGGTACCACGAGCGGACCGGTCTCACAACCGTGATGTTTCTTCCAGTCCTTTCGGCTTCAACGGTGAAAAGAGAGTACAGGTCAATGCCTTTGCCCCGGTATTCCTCACGCACCCATTCGACCTTTGCCGGACCGCCCAATGCTCCGTACATCTTGACCAGCCTCTTCACATATTTGTCCGAACCGTCAAGAAGCAGGGAATCGACGTCTTCATTGACATATCTCATCCTCTTGCCGTCGGCGGTAAGGCTTATTTCAATGTTGTCGGGGCGGTTGACGAGAGCCGAACGGAGATAACCGTCAATGACTTTGTCCTCTCCCTTGTTGAGCCATACCCTGACATTGACAATCTCTTCCTTCTGACGCTTTGCCTTCTTGTCGGAGACTGTCTGTGCGTGCGATGTTATACCTGCCGCCAGGGCCAATGCCGTCAAAGCGCAGGTGATGATTCCCGTTTTCATGTCTTATTCGGAGTCAACGGAGAAACTTAAGCCGAAACTGCCGCCGCCATAGCTGCCGCTGAAGATGTAATTCTTCTTGTCCGCCGTCTTCCGGTAGATTTCAGAACCTTCGCTCTTGGTGAAGCCCGCAGGTATGAACTTGGCGTAATAGGTGGTCGATACGGACTTGTCGCAATCGTAGTCGAAGAAGGTCAATGTCTTCATGCTGCCGAGTTCTTTGTACTGGTAATTCTCGACTTCCCCGTCAAATACAGGAAAGCCTTCCAGGAACGGATACTCCTTGACAACAGTGGCCCATGTTACCTTTTCTACAGGGTCGATTACAGTTTTGTTTCCTGACTCTTCCTTGCCGCAGCTGAAAATCATCATTGCGGCACAGATGAATAATAATAACTTTTTCATGTTGTTATGTTGTTAGTGGTTTATATGACACAAATATACTGCCCCCCCCCTAAATTACAAGAAAAAAATTTACTTTTTTTATAATCTGTTCAGTTCCTCCAGATTCCTGTCAATTTTCTCGAATCTTTGCTTTCCGAAACCATATGTCAATCGCAGCAGAATCTTGCGGCTCTCCCCATGCCCCCATGACGACAATATCAGGTTATCTTTTGTTCCATAACTGTCCCAACGCTCAGTGTGGAAGACATCCGTCATCAGCAGGGCTATGCGCAGGCAGCCGTCAAGCCAACTCTTATTGAGGCCCAGGTCAATGCTGCCTGTCGGCCTGCAGACCTCATAGCTTCCACCCTGCCGTTTGGAGTAGAATCGCCCTGAGATTTCGAGGTTGATGCCGAGCGGCAAGAGAAAGCTGTTGCTTGAAGACAAGAAACAGGACGGACGTCTGTACTCATGTCTGTACGTTTCGTAATCCAGTTTGTTCATGAAGTAGTACAGTCCGACGTTTGTGCTGAAGTCCCACCAAGGTGTGAGGCGTTTGGAGAATACGGCGTCGAACCCGACCTGTTGCTGGGTTCCGATATTCTTCGTCGTCATGATTGTCTTGTCGCTTCCATATACATCCGTAATTGATGTGAAATAGCCATCGAGATTGTTGTAATAGAGGTTCAATGACAGACTGCTCCAGGTGTATGACAGCATAATCTTGTTGCACACCTGAGGCTTGAGAAACGGATTGCCTTTCCAATAGGACAATTCGTCGAGCAGGTATTCAAACGGGTTCAGGTCCTCGTATCTGGGCTTGTCCTGTCTTCTGCTGTAGAGCAATGCGATTTTGTTCTTTCCGTTGATGTTGTATGTTGCACTGAAATTCGGGAACAACCGGAGATGGTTCCCGGTGTTCGTCTCAGCATCCTGACTTGTCATGGAAAGTAGCCTGCTGAATGTGTGCATATACTCCATCCGCAGTCCGGCACTTAATTCAATCTTATTCCATGTGCGGGTGTATTGCGCATAGGCCTCAAGGTTCTTTTCCTTGTACAGAAAGTCGTTCGAACGTCCAGTATCCATGACTCCGTTCTTCTTGAAGATAAATGAATTGTCGCTCCCGATAAACGTTGTCTTGACACCTGCAAGTATTTCGTTCTGCGCATTTGGGCTGTATTTGTAGTCTGCCAGAAGCGCATAGATGTCAATATCCTTGTCAGGTTCCGAGTAAAAGAAATCGGAACGGATGGGCGTGTCGTCTGCCGTGAAATACTTATTGGGTTGTTCGCAGCGTGCTTTGCCGTCGAAATGGGTCCAGTCCGCGGAGAATGATATTTGTGTATTTGATGATGGCCTGTACTGATAACTCAGACTGTTGTTGTACTGGAGATTTTTCTGTTCAATATAGTTGTTGCGGGCTTTGAGTATATTGAACAGCAGGTCCGTTCCCTGATAGATTTCTGTCGTTGTCCGTGTCTCTCCTGGACCTGCGAGAATGTTTACGGTGCTGCTTATGAAAAGTCTGTTCTTTTGATTAGGCTGCCAGGAAAAGTCAATGCCGGCCGAGTAGGTGTTGCGCTTGTCCGTGTCAGCTGTCTCGGATATGTTCTTGTCCCCATTCTGGACCTTTTCGTAACCATAATCCATCGCGTGGTGCCCTAGACTGTGGTTGTAGTTCAGCCCCAATTGCCATTTGTCCGTATTGTACGACATGGCGAGGTCTGAATTCTGTTTCAGGTTTTTCCAGTAACCGACGCCATGTGATGTGGTTATGAAAAAGCCCGATCGCCCTGATGCTTTGAGGATAATGTTTATGATGCCACCGGAGCCATCTGCCCCGAAGCTTGCATCAGGGTTATGAGAAATCTCTATTTGAGAGATCTTCCCGGAAGAGAGGGTGCGGAGATAAGTTGACAACTCGTCTCCCTGCAGCATAAGCTTTCTTCCGTTGACATATATGGCTGTTCCTCCCGGAGACGCCAGAGAAATGTCGCCTTTATTGTTTACGGAAATGCCGGGGGAATGCTTCAACACGTCCAAGGCGTTCCCTACGTCGGTAAGGTAGGATTGCGCGACATGAATCTGAATCTTTCCATTCGCGGAAGTCGTCATCGGACGTGATTTCCGCGCGGTGACTACGGCATCTTTCAATGAAGTCTCCTCCGGTTCCAAATGAATGTCCGGAAGCGTCTGAGATTCTGCAAGGGTGATGTCCTTCTGGAACTCCTTATATCCAAGTGTCTTTATGCATAGGAGAAACTTGCCGTTGTGGACTGGAAGAAGATACTGCCCATTGCTGTCGGTTATAGTGGTTTCCATCAATACATTATCCGGTAATGATGCCAGCATGACGACAGCAGCGTCAAGTCCTTTTCCCTGTTCGTCCAAGACTCTTCCTCTTATACCGTCTTGAGCATATGCGGATAAGGCTTGGCTCATTCCAATGCAAGACAATAGAATCCTTATGATAAAAACACTCGTGTCAATCGATTTCAAACGGGGCATAGTTGTTATTTTGGTGGTTCTACGGTGCAAATATACTGCCCCCCCTAAATTACAAGAAACTGAATCACTTTTTTATAACCTGTCATTCGATACCTTGTTTCAGAGGGCTGCTATTCTGGTTATCAAAGTTTATTCCGCTATCTGCCGGCGGGACGCGGTCACACTCTGGTATTTAGAACCGTTGAATATCAATTAGTTATAAAATGCAGCGTGGAAACGCGACCAAAAAAAGCCTGCATCTCCACGCTATATCTAAAATGTTGTCTGATTATCAGTGAGTTACAAAACGTTCCGTGGCCGTGTCCCGCCAACGCTCACATTGATTTTGTAAAAGAAACTCTTCCGCCGCCCTGTCAGAGCTTAATTGCGACTGTCGTCTTCGTATAGACCCTTCCGCTGCGGATGCTGAGTGGCCACGTTCCGGTCTCGTACGGTTTACTGCTTCCTCAAGGTAGGCAATGCTCCGTTAAGTTCGTAACGCCACTCTGAACCAGCGTTCTGCAAGGCGGTGTTCATGGCATCAACGGCTTTCTGCCAGGTAACGTAAGTGCCGTCCACCTTCGTAGATTC
>ENA-UERK01000636-UERK01000636.1-human-gut-metagenome-genome-assembly--contig:-NODE-636-length-29075-cov-13.920270_pt1 | contig 29075 bp, 27 predicted proteins | sample MGYA00242957_ERZ507957 | MGnify/ENA primary metagenome ERZ507957 (study PRJEB26167, sample SAMN06115538) | human gut metagenome | host: Homo sapiens | place: China:Heilongjiang | collected 2015-11-06...
ACATTTATGTGTGGCTGCTGAAGATAGGGCTATGCCCGAAAAATAAGATCCACCCGCTAGGCGGGTGGATCTTTACTCTTTTTTCGCAAAGCTTCTGCTGAATTTGTATGCTTATCCGCTATTCTTTTTGCTTCTTAAGCGTTATAATATCATTATACTTTCAGAAGGCAGGTGCAGCGATGTACTTTCAATACGGCGAAACAGAAATAAATTATCTCAAGCGCAAGGATAAGAAGCTGGCGTGGGCTATAGAGCAAATCGGTCATATCGAGCGCAAGCTGGACGCTAATCTTTTTGCTGCTGTTGTACGTCACATTGTCGGGCAGCAGATATCATCTAAGGCGCAGGCAACTGTTTGGGCGCGCTTGGAGGCAAGGCTGAAAGTTGTTACACCTTTTACGGTGCATGCTGCGTCGGCACAGGAGCTGCAGGCCTTGGGCATGAGCTTGCGTAAGGCGGAATACATCAAGGATTTTGCTGATAAAATAGTCAGCGGTGATTTTGAGTTGCAGTCCGTGGAGCATATGAATGATGCAGAGGCAATTACAGCTCTGAGCAGCCTGAAGGGTATCGGTAAATGGACGGCAGAAATGATTCTACTGTTCTGCCTGCAACGACCGGATATTTTAAGCTATGACGACCTGGCGATTCAGCGAGGTTTGCGGATGCTTTATCATCACCGCAAAATTACGCGTGAGCTGTTTGCCAAATACCAAAAGCGCTATAGTCCCTACGGCAGCACGGCAGCCATCTACCTTTGGGAGATTGCCGGCGGTACGATAGAGGGTATGAAGGATTATGCGCCTGCGAAAAAACGTTAAATTATAAGGGTTCTATTCCCCTTAGTGCTACCACGCAAAATAAATGAGGTTGAAGATGTTGTACTATAAAAAGATTTCCTCGCCTTTAGGCGAAATAACTTTACGCAGCGATGGTGAAAGTTTAACCGGTCTATGGTTTGCAGACGATAAGCATTATGGCGATAAAGATATTCAAGATGCGCAAAATGCGGAGCTGCCTGTATTTGCACTTGCCGAAAATTGGCTGGCGGAATATTTCGCAGGCTGCGAGCCGAAGGTAAATGTACCTTTGCAATTTACCGGCAGTGATTTTCAGGAAAGTGTCTGGAAGATATTGCAAAAAATCCCTTATGGCAGCCTCATTACTTACGGCGATATTGCGTGCGAAATTGCAGCGCAGCGTGGTCTTGCACGTATGTCGGCGCAGGCTGTAGGCGGTGCAGTGGGGCGTAATCCGTTGTGCATTATTATTCCGTGTCATCGCGTAATAGGCGCTGATGGCAGCCTTACCGGCTATGGCGGCGGTATGTGGCGCAAGGTGCGTTTGTTAGAGATAGAAAAGGCAGATATGAGTAAATTAACTGTACCGACAAAGGGCACAGCGTTATAAAGGAGTTTTTTATGAATAAAATGTATTATCCTGTTGTCGCATTGGCATTGGGACATCTTGTTACAGATATGCAGGCAGGTGCGCTGCCTATCGTTTTACCGCAGCTGAAGGAGCTGTTTTCCTTGAGCTATTCACAATTGGCAGCGATTGTGCTGCTGCAAAATATTATGTCATCCGTTATTCAGCCGGCCTTCGGCTATCTTACCGACAGGCGCTCGCTGCCGCGCTTTTTGCCGCTTTGCGCGGCGCTGGCAGGCGCGGGCTTCGCCTTTGTAGGCTGGGTATCAAGCTATACTTTGCTTTTATGCACAGTCATCTTTATCAGCCTTGCAAGTGCAACATATCATCCGCAAGCTTCTAAAACTGTCAACTTTTTGAGTGATGATACTAACCGCACGAAGAATATGGGCTTGTTTTCTATCGGTGGCAATGCTGGTATGGCAGTGGGTTCTATATTTATGACCTTTCTTTTAGGCTTGGCCGGTGGTATTCATAACACCATGTATTTTGCTGTCCCCGGCTTGCTTGTCTTTTTACTGATGGCTAAGGCGATGCCTGATTATATCCGTGTCAACAAGGAGCATGAGGTACAGCAGGCTAAGAAGGCTACAGACGGTACAAGCGAAAAAATGTCATATTTTGCGCTTTTCCTGATTTTGTTCTATATCTTTATGCGTTCTTCTATTCACAGCGGTATTTCAACGTATCTGCCGTTGTATTTTATGAAGTTCCGCGGCTTTGAGGCAGTTTTCTCCAGCAGTCTGGTGTCCGGCTTCCTTTTAGGTGGTGTGGCCGGCACCTATGTTGGTTCTATTTTGAGCGACAGGCTGGGAGCACGCAAAATTCTTTTAGGCTCTATTACGCTGAGCATTCCGGCGATTTACTGTATTACGATTGCTACGACTAAGCTTTTTGCGATGGCTTCTGTTGTTATTGCCGGCTTTTGCATCATCGGTTCCTTTGCGACTACGATTATCATTGCGCAGTGTATGATGCCGAATAATGTTGGGATGGCGTCCGGTCTGACAATCGGCTTCAGTGTTGGCTTAGGCGGCTTTGGCGTAACGATTCTCGGCGTGCTGGCCGATAAGTTTGGTCTGCCGATGGTTATGCAGCTTTTGGTGTGGTTGCCGATTGTAGCGGCGATTACAGCTATTTGGATTCCGATACCGAAAAAATTACAAAAATAAAATAACATATGCTGAAAAAATGGTCCTCGGAACTTTTCGCTTGCCTTTAGTAAATCATATAATAAATTTTTACAGAGGGGTATTTTCTTATGGATAATTACAGACTTGGCGTTTTTTATGGTCTTGGAGCCTATCTTTTATGGGGCGTGCTGCCGATATACTGGAAGCTGCTGCAGTATGTTGAGGCGATGGAAATTTTGGCGAGCCGTTTTTTATGGTCAGCCGTTTTCGTCTTTCTCTTGTTATTGGCAACAGGCAAGCTAAACATCTTCATGCAGGAAACCAAGGCGATTTTCAGTACGAAAAAGACAGCCTGCTGCATGGTGTTGGCAGCAATTATGATCAGCTTCAACTGGGGTATTTTTATCTGGGCGGTAGAAGCTGGACGCATTGTAGAAACAAGCATGGGCTATTATATCAGCCCGCTGATGAATGTGCTCTTTGGTGTAGTATTTCTGCGTGAGCGCCTTGCTAAGCTGCAGATTGCAGCAGTTAGCTGCGCTGCTGTCGGCATTGGTGTGATTATTGTCCATAACGGCGGCCTGCCTTGGGTAGCACTGACGCTGCCGTTGACCTTTGCCTTCTATGGTTTGCTGAAAAAAATTATTGTTGCCCAACCGATGACGAGTATTCTGTTGGAAACACTATTGATTTCGCCCTTGGCTGCAGGCTACTTATATTACCTTAGTATCAACGAAGGTACCGTTTATCAAAGCTGTGATATGAGTACGCTGCTGCTTTTGGCAGGTGCCGGCGCTGTTACGGCGACGCCGATGCTGCTGTTTACGGCCTGCGCGCGTAAGCTGCCTTTGAATATTGTAGGCTTTCTGCAATATATTTCGCCATCGATATCGCTGATGATTGGCGTGCTGATTTACGGTGAACCGTTTACCGGTACTACTGCTGCAGCCTTTTGCTGCATTTGGGCGGGACTGGCGCTGTTCATCTGGTCGCAACTAAGAAGATAAAAAATAAACTCCTGCAGGCAGGCTAGAAGCCCGTCAGCAGGAGTTTTTGCGTTTAGCAATAATGCCCATTTTTGAAAAATACAGGCTGTTTATGCTATAATTATATTTGTTTTTTATGGAGGTGTTATAGTGAACTTTTTCTCAGATAAGTGGCGCGGTATTGTATTATGTGCTGTTTTGGCAGTGCCGTGCTGGTTTTTAGGCAAGCTGGTGCCTGTTGTCGGCGCACCGGTCTTTGCAATTCTTTTAGGTATGCTGGTGGCGCTTGTGTGGCCCGTACAGGCTGCATTTAAGAGCGGTGTAGGCTTTGTATCTAAAAAGGTGCTGCAATACGCAGTAATCCTGCTTGGCTTCGGTCTGAATATTTCCGTAGTACTGGCAACTGGTAAGCAGTCACTGCCGATTATCGTCTGCACGATTGCAACTTCGCTTATCGTGGCTTATGTGCTGCATAAGGTAATGCATATCCCGGGTAAGATTTCCACACTTATCGGTGTAGGTTCGTCTATCTGCGGCGGCAGTGCGGTGGCAGCGACAGCGCCTGTCATCAAGGCAGATGATGAAGAGGTAGCGCAGGCTATCAGTGTTATCTTTTTCTTTAATGTGCTGGCAGCGCTGCTTTTCCCTTGGTTGGGTACGGTGCTGGGATTTTCTACGACAAGCGGTGAAGCCTTCGGTATTTTTGCCGGTACTGCTGTTAACGATACTTCTTCTGTTACGGCAACGGCGGCGACCTGGGATGCAATGTTCGGTCTGGGAACGGCAACTTTGGATAAGGCGGTGACGGTAAAGCTGACGCGTACACTGGCAATTATTCCGATTACGCTGGTATTAGGCTATCTTGTGGGTAAACGTGAACAGGATGCGAATCATGAGGTGAATATCCGGAGCATTGTGCCGAGCTTTATACTGTACTTCGTACTGGCTTCGCTTATTACTACGTTAGCGACAAGCATGGGGGTAGCGGCAGAGGTTTTTGCACCGCTCAAATGGCTTAGTAAGTTCTTTATCGTTATGGCGATGGCTGCGGTAGGTCTGAATACGAATATCGTCAAGCTTGTGACAACAAGCAGCAAGCCTTTGGGACTCGGTCTTGGCTGTTGGGCAGGCATTACGGTTGTAAGCTTGCTTTTGCAGCGTCTGCTTAATCTCTGGTAAGCAGAATAAAATTTAATTTTGCATCGGAAACAGCGACAAATAATAGTTTGTTCGCTGTTTTTGACGTTTTAAAAGGCTGTTTTGCTTGTGAGCGGGACGAAGCGGGACCCCTAGATATAGTGTTGTGGAAATCTCCCCCTAGTTGTTATTAAAGTTATCCACAGATTGTGCATAACATGTTGATAATTGTGTAAAATCCTTGTAAACAAGCCACTTTTTTCTCAGAGGCTGGTGGATAACACTCTGCATAACTAAAAGTTATGCACAAAAACTGTGGATAAGTCTGTTGATACTGTTGATAACATTACACTAAATATCGGAAAAGGGGGATATATTTTCCCGGAAAACATGATAATTTCCTATTGATGAGGTGGTATTTTGTATACAAACGCAAGTTTTTTTGCTATCTGCAAAGTTTTTGCTTGCGTAATAGACGATTTTTGTTCATAATATTACTATGACTAATTGTAAGTAAATGGAGGAAGATTAGGTTATGGCATTAAAGCAAATGGATGCATTGGCAGCTTTGCGTGAGGCTGCAGGTGAAGTTATAGAAACTTCTTTGTGTGATGTACAGGGTAGCTGGCTGGCACTGGTAAATACTGGGGAAGGCAAGCGCCTGGCTTTTGCTGCGAAGGGTGAAGCTGCGCTGAGCGCATTGTGGAAGGATGTTGAGAAGGAAGCAGACGTTAAGGACGTACATGTTTCTGTTATGGCGTTAAACGCGAATAATGCTGCGCTGGTGCGCCGCTATGTTAAATGGACCGCACCGACTGCCTGCGGCACTAAAGGTGCCAGCATCGGCTTCAGCGATTGGCTGGGCGAAGCAGATGCAGTTGTGGCGGAGCTGTTCGGCAAGCGTCAGCTGAAACCGGTATTAGTTGATTTTACTACCGAGGACAGCGAGGCTTTGCAGCGCTATTTTGTGCAGGCTGTGGATACCGCAACCTGGGGCGTGCTCGAAGAGGGCTACAAGGAAGGCTACGGCGCTAATGCTGCTGGCCTGAAAACCGAAGAGGAAATCGTTAAGGCTCTGCTCTATGGCTACAGCATGATTGGCTTTGACTGCTGCGATAAGATTGACCTGGGCATTGAAAAGCTGTCCGACGAGGCTGTTGATAAACGCTTTGAGCAGTTCAACGAAACCTTCCGCGCAGCATTGCATGCGTCCTATCTGAACGCTGAGTTCAAGGTTGGCAGCAGCAAGATTACCTTTACGGAAAATCAACTGCACCGCATTGTTCTGGAATACGGCGAAGCAATTATGCATATCCAGTTCATCTATAACTCCTATCTGAAGAATACCCCGTGGGATATTGATTTTGAGCTTGATTTGTCCAAGCCGGGCAAGGTGCTGACTCCGCAGGAGCATTACCTGATTGGCAACGAGCTGCAGCGTAACGGCATTAAGCTGACTGCTATCTGCCTTGATCCGCTGAAGGACGCAGATGCAGTAAACGATAACCTGCAGCTACACTGCGAGATTGCTGATACCTTCGGCTATCGTCTGAGCTTTAAGAATGCGGATATCGCTATGAACGATACTGCTGCTGCTATGAAATATCTGAAGGGAAAGGTTCATTTCAAAATGAACAATGTTCTCTGGTTGAGCGCAGTAGAACTGGTAAAAGCTCTGGATGCAGACCTGTTCGGCAAGCTGTGTGCTGCCTGCGGCTGTGAGCCGACAGCAGACGCTGCCGACCGCGCACTGGTGCTTGGCTACAGAAAGGCGCTTAATCCGAAGGAAGAAGGCAATGTTGCTGCTGATATGAAGGCTTTCCTGGAAGCACATCATGCTGAATATGCTGCTGCAATCAAAGAGAATGTTGCTGCTAAATTAAAAAATATCTAAGATAAAAAATTTAAGGACTTCCCAAAAAAATTTTTGGGAAGTCTTTTGTTTTAAACGATACAAAACAGCGTCTTTAACGTGTTTTGGTATAATGGATATTAGTGTACTTTGTCTACTGAAAAGTAGCGCGAAATTTTTAATCATTTGATTAGTTTACGTGCAATAGACAAAAGGCTGAAAATGTTCATGTACAGTGACTAAAAGAAGAAAAATGTAAAATTTTACAAAAAGGTGTTGACAAACGATTTAGATGGGTGTATAGTATCAGTAATTTCAAATTGACAACCAAAGGTTATGATTGGGACTAAAGATAAGCGTAGAGTTTTAGAGAGCCGGTGTCTGGTGCAAACCGGTACGAAGCCTTATTGATTAAATCACCCATGAACTCGTCAGCGAAAGCTTTGCAAGTAGACTGATGCGCAACGGATGCGTTATTTCCGAGCCGGTTGATGGACTGGTGCTGAAAGTAATAAATTAGGGTGGTACCGCGTATTATACGCCCCTGCATATATGCAGGGGCGTTTTTTTAATACTACTCCTGAAAAGTCCATCAAAAGATAATTGATTTAGTAGTAAATTCAGGTGTTCTTGATAGGAGGAATTAACATGTTTGAAAAGGTATTGGTAACTGGTCAGAATGATGAAACTTTATTGCCGCGTGTATTGCGTGTGCTTTCCAAGCAAGGTGCTCAGGTACGCTCCCTGCACATGGATGCGGAAGAAAATCGTCTGAAGCTGGAAATCCAGCTGGCAGATGTAGCTGCTGCTCAGGTTGCTAAGCTGTTGGCTAAACAGGTTGCAGTTGAGTCTGTAGCTACTATGGCGTAAGGGGGACGGACTGATGAAGCTGAAGGGCTCAGAAGCTATTGTAAAGGTCCTTTTGGAGCAGGGCGTAGATACAGTCTTCGGTTATCCCGGAGGTGCTGTGATTCCTCTGTATGATGCATTGTATGATGCACCGCTGAAAAATGTGCTGACCGCACATGAGCAGGGCGCTATTCACGCAGCTGACGGCTATGCCCGTGCGAGCGGCAGAACCGGCGTATGTATCGCAACCTCCGGTCCTGGTGCTACAAACATTGTTACCGGCCTGGCAACTGCTTATCTTGATTCCATTCCGCTGGTAGCGATTACCGGTCAGGTTGGCGTAAGCATGCTGGGACGTGATTCCTTCCAGGAGATTGATATTGTCGGCGTTACAATGCCGATTACCAAATACAACATGCTGGTACGCAGCAAGGAAGAGCTGCTGCCGGCACTGCGTAAAGCATTTGCCTTGGCGCAGGAGGGCAGACCGGGACCTGTGCTGGTGGATATTCCCAGCAGTGTACAGGTTGAGGAGCTTGAATGGAGCGAGCCGCAGGCAGCTTCTGAAGCGGAAGAGCTGCCGCAGGCAACACCGGAGCAGCTGCAGCAGGCAGCGGCAGTGCTGAACAAGGCACAGCGTCCGGTACTGCTGGTTGGCGGCGGCGCTGTCAATAGCGGTGCGCAGGAAGAACTGCTGGAGCTGGCACAGAAGGCTGATTTGCCGGTGGTTAATACGCTGATGGGTATCGGCGTTTATCCGGAGTCTGACGAACGCTCCTTGGGGCTGACAGGTATGCATGGTCATATAGCTTCCAACATGGCTGTAGCGCAGGCTGATGTGCTTGTAGTAGCCGGCAGCCGCTTCAGCGACCGCGTAACCGGTGACCGCAACCGTTACGTAGGCCAAAAGACGATTATCCAGCTTGATATCGACCCGACGGAAATAGATAAAAATATAGCAACAAGCCTTTCCGTAATGGGTGATGTAAAACAGACACTGCAAAGCCTGCTGCCGTTGGTGCAGAAGGCAGTGCATGCTGACTGGTGGCAACAGATTAAGGCCTGGGATGCAACAGAGGACCGCAGCCTGCTGGCAGGTGACCGACTGACAGCGCCCTGGCTGATGAAGGAGCTGAGCCGCAGCTTTGAAGGAGAAAATCCGATTTATGTAACTGACGTTGGTCAGAACCAGATGTGGGCAGCACAGCATTTAGTTGTTGATAAACCGCGTCACCATCTGACGAGCGGTGGCTGCGGTACGATGGGCTTCGGTCTCCCCGGCGCGTTGGGTGCAGCCTTTGCCGAGCCTGATAAGCAGGTTGTGCATATCTGCGGTGACGGCGGCTTCAAGATGACAGGCATGGAGCTGTATACGGCAGCGCGTGAAGGCAAAAAGCTCATCAGCATTGTTATTAATAACAGCTGCTTAGGCATGGTCCGTCAATGGCAGCAGCTCTTCTACAACGAGCATTACTCCAATACGCTGCTGACAGAGTTTGACTTCATCGGTTTTGCTCATTCCTGCGGTGCAGGCGGTCGCAGAGCAGCGACTTGCAAGGAATTCCAGGAGGCGCTGAAGGCAGCGCGTGAGGCTGACAAGCCCTTCCTGATTGAGGTAATCGTAGAGCAGGGTGACCTGGTGGAGCCGATGGTGGCAGCCGGTGCTGCGGTAGATGACTTCGTCAAGATTAACAGATGCAGATAAACAGCTATAAATAAGGGAAATTTTTTATTAAATTTGTATATTAAAATAAGGGAAAAGAAAGAGGTAATAACAATGGTTAAAATGTATTATGACAACGATGCGAATCTGGAATTATTGAATGGCAAAACAGTTGCTATTATCGGCTATGGTTCTCAAGGCCATGCACATGCACTGAACCTGCAGGAGAGCGGCGTAAACGTAGTTGTAGGCCTGTATGAAGGCTCCAAATCCAAAGCTAAGGCAGAAGCTGCCGGCCTGAAGGTTATGACTACCGCAGAAGCTGCTAAGGCTGCCGATATCATCATGATGCTGATTCCTGATGAAAAGCAAGCTGCTACATATAAAAAAGATATTGCTCCGAATCTGGAGGCAGGCAATGCTCTGGCTTTTGCACATGGCTTCAACATTCACTTCGGTCAGATTGTTCCTCCTGCTGATGTAGACGTATTTATGGTTGCTCCTAAAGGCCCCGGCCATTTGGTTCGTCGTACCTATACAGAAGGCAGCGGTGTTCCCGTTCTGGTAACTGCTTACCAAAACCCGACCGGCAAGGCTCACGACCTGGCTCTGGCTTATGCTAAGGGCATTGGCGGTACCCGTGCAGGCGCTCTGGAAACCACCTTCCGTGAAGAAACCGAAACCGATCTCTTCGGCGAGCAGGCAGTTCTCTGCGGCGGCGTTTGCGCTCTGATGAACGCAGGCTTTGAAACCTTGGTAGAAGCAGGCTATGAGCCTGAAAGCGCATACTTCGAATGCATGCATGAGATGAAGCTGATTGTTGACCTGATGTATGAAGGCGGCATGGCTAAAATGCGTCATTCCATCTCCGATACCGCTGAATATGGCGATTATGTAACCGGTCCTCGCATCATCACTGCTGAAACCAAAGCTGCTATGAAACAGGTTCTGGCTGAAATTCAGGACGGCACTTTTGCTAAGAAATGGCTGTTGGAAAACCAATGCGGCCGTCCGCAATTCAACGCTATGCGCCGTCGTGCTGCAGCAACCCAGGCTGAACAAGTTGGCGCACAACTGCGTGGCATGATGAGCTTCCTGAAGAAAAAATAATCAACAGCTTACAAGCACTCTTGGTGCAGAAAATAACAATAAGGGAAAGAGCGTAATCCGCTAAAGGCAGCGTACAGAAAAAAATAGCTGTCGGGATTACGATAAACAAAAATAAGGGAAAGAGCGTAATTCGCTAAAGACAGCGTACAGAAAAAACAGTTGTCTGGATTACGATAAACAAAAATAAGGGAAAGAATGTGAGCCGTAAACGCAGCATAGAAAAATAAAAGCTGCGTGGCTTGCAGTAATTAAAAATAAGGGAAATATTAAAAGGTCGCTTACCTGCGCGTCAGATGCAGGAAGCGGCCTTTTTGACATGCCGGCATAACGTTTTTGATATAAAAAGCCTCCCGGCGCATCTGCGCGAGGGAGGCTTTGTTGTATCTGTAATAGAACGCAATATATTAAGCGTGAGCAAGCTGTTTCTTTTTAATAAGAGCGAACACCTTTAAGGAGCAGCAAAGGATGAGCACCGCGCTGATAGTGAGCACATAAAAGCCGTGTCTGCTGCCAAGCATGGTAGCATGCGCGATATTAGCCGGGTCCGCAGCCTGTGCGGTCGCAACAATCGTACTGATAACTGCCGTACCTACTGCGCCTGCCAACTGCAGCAGCGTGTTCATAGCTGCGTTGCCGTCGGCATTCAGTTCTTCCGGTAACTGGCTCAGGCCGTTAGTCATAATCGTTCCCATGGAAAAACCTTGGCCGAAGGCAAAGAACAGATAGAACACAATGAAGAGCAACGAGCTCAGCTCGCTCGGATAAAGGCTGTAGCAGATGACGGATACGAGAATGGATGCATTGCCTAGTAAAATCGGGCGTTTGGCACCGAACTTGTCCAACAGCCTGCCGCTAATAGGCGCAAGCATAGCGCCGATGATACAGCCGGGCAGCAGCAGACAGCCGGCGGTAAAGGCGTCCGTGTGCGAAACAAGCTGCGCATAGTTGGGGATTAAAAAACCAAGGCCAAGGCAGATAAAGCCGACGAGCAAAAGACTGGCAGTGCTGAGTGTATACGGCAGATAACGAAAAATTTCTACACGTAAAAGCGGCGCGTTGCTGTTTAATGATTGCTTATAGAAGGCAGTCAAAGCAATAAGGCAGATTGCGAAAAGAGCCAGCACCTCGATACTGAACCAACCGAAGTCGGAGGCAATGCTGGTAGCAAAAATCAGGCTGCTGAAGCCGATGATAAGCAAAAGGTATAAGCCGAAGTTAAAGCTTGTTTGCTCCAGCTTGCCGGCCTGACGGATATTTTTGATACCCAAGATGGCAGAAAGCAGTAAAAATGGCAGCAGGCTGACAAAAATCATGCGCCAGCCAAAGTAACTGACGATCATACCGCCGAGAGAAGGGCCGACAGCCGGTGCCATGGCGGTGATAAGCGAGGCTATGCCAATCATAAAGCCCAGGCGTTCACCGGGAACCTGCTCCAGAATAATGTTAAACATCATCGGCAAGGAGATACCTGTACCGATGCCCTGCAGCAATCTGCCGATAAGCAGAACATTGAAATAAGGCGACCAGGCGGCGAGCAGTGTGCCTGCAAGAAAGCTGCTGATAGCAGCAGTAAACAAGCTACGCGTAGAGAAACGTCGTTTAAGATAGGCGGATGTTGGAATAATCAGTGCCAGCACCAGCAGATAACCGGTGGTTATCCATTGTACGAGCGAGGTGCCGATATTAAATTCGTGCATGAGCGTGGGAAAGGTAACGTTCATAGCGGTTTCGACAACCACGCCGCTAAAGGACATAATGCCGGCGGCGATGATGGAAAATAGTAAACGTGCATCCAGCACACGCGTGGAGCAGTCAGTCATTATTTTTCTCCTTCCTTTGCCTGATAACGGGAGCGTGGCCCTGCAGCGTAGGCTTATGCGTAGACATTGTTTGGTAAAGCTTGGTGATGGTAGCAGCGGTGGTGTTGATATCTGCTTCGCTGATATCGGTAAGCTGTGTTGCCAGCCAGCCGTGATATTGTTCAATGTAATAGGCGTGGATTTTACGTCCCGCGTCTGTCATACGCAGTCTGACTATGCGTTTATCCTGATCATCGCTGATTTTTTCGATAACATTAATTGCCTGCAGCTCGCTTACCAGACGAGTGATGCCGGGGCGCGTTACCTGCAGCAGGTCAGCAATATCACTTACCTTGGGAGGCTGCGCGGTGCGTTCCAGGTATTCAATGTAGTTCAGCACTTTAAGATTGCCCGGAGTTAAGCCTTCCGGCAGAGGTGGCTGCAGGTCTACTACCCGCTTTGCTTCGTGGCAGGCGATGAGCAGAGTTTTGATTGCGTCTATAGGCAGTTTATGTGTCATGATGATTCTCCTTTATAAATGATTACTAAAAGTAATTATCACAGATAATTATATTGCGATGGTGTGGGGATTGTCAAGGTGGGGGATGGAGGCTGATTAAAATCCGTATTCTATGTAAGATTGAATTATTACAAGTAAATAAAATTGTGCTATACTAATGACAGATGAAAAGAATACTACGAATCTTGTTATGAAATGGTTCGTTAAAAGGGAATGTTATAGGGAGGGCGCTTTATGTATGAGGCATTGACTTGTATTTTAGCATTTTGTGCAATGTATGTATTGATTTATAATGTTATATTATATTTTTCGAAACAAAATACTGGAACAGATACTGGAACAGATACTGGAACAGATACTGGAACAGATACCGGAACAGATACCGGAACAGATACTGGAACAGATACCGGAACAGATACCGGAACAGATACCGGAGTAAATTCTAGCAAAATAAATTCAACGGCTGATCAGATAAAGTATCTGCAAAACCGTTACAAAGGAAAATTATTTCCTGCAAGAGCAGTAGAGTGTGAGCTTAATTTAGGTGATGTATGTCCTAAAGAAGGGGATATTTTATTTGAGCATGATGCAGTTTTAGATAGCGATATGAATTATAATCACATTCTGAGAAATGTAAAATGTTGTGATTCTTGCAATACAGTATTTGTACCAGCATTATCAAATAAGATGGTACATTTTGATGATACTAGCAATACATTATATATAAATAAAAGAATACATGATTGCAAAAGAAACAAACATTGCGTTGTAGCAGTTACTGGCATAGTAAGAAAAATAGATGGAGATATATTGAAAATAAATGTTGAGTACTGTTTTGTATGTGGAAAGTATTTTATTGAAGAAGAACAATTCAATCGCTATAAAGAGCTGTATGGTATTATACTAGGAAATTTTAAGTGTTGTAGTACACTAAGTGGCGGATACAATCCCTTTATGAAAGATCACTCGTTACTTAATTTATGTGGATATAATGTAGGGCAAAAGGATAATTTAAGTTCTGTTTCCAGACATAAAATACTTCGATATTTAATGGAAAATGATTTGATGAGTAAACCGGAAATAATTAAGTATTTGGATTACTTTATTAGCCTTAATGCTAAGCAGATTAATAAAAAGTTAGCCGTGAAAAAATGGAAAGAGGATCTTGATTATGTTAATATTTTTCGTATTGATAAACAAAGGGAGATTGATTTTAGATGATTTTCGAGAGTAATATTATGTAGGAGTGATTGCATATGAAAAAGAAAATACCGTGGCATTATCACGATAGAGCAAGAGGCATTTATTATGATGGAATAAAAGAAATAGATTTAGAACCGCTAATTACACTAAAGGAATTATATGACTATGGCAATGCAAGTGTACTAAATGATTTAGTGGATAAGATTATTGAAGCGCAAGAAGAAAAAAACTATAAGATTTATTTGGAGAAAGCAGCTACGAATGGTAATAATTTAGCTAAAGGAGCCTTAATGGGCTTGGAAAAAGCTGGACAAGGCAGTAATAATGAGCCTGCGTGGGAGTTGGATGGATTTGTTAAATTTATTCTGGTGAGTATTTTTATTTGTGTAGTTGCCTTTATTGGCATATGGTACTATTATACTTTTTTATATGCTTTTGCCTTTTTATGTACCTTTGTTTTGCTGTGGGTAGGTGTTTTTTTGGTAATAGCGAAAATCTATCAAAGAAAATATAATAATGAGGAAACATCACATTTATCAGATTATGAAAAATATAGTATAGATTTAGCAACAGCAACGACAAAGGAGTTGGTCGAGCACTTTCATATGACATATTCTTTAGAAGATGGATGCGAACATGTTACTTTAGGAAGAAATCAATATGTGTTAAATGAGCGCAAGGATATATTTGTTAAAAGAAAAAACGAAGTATTAGTGTATTTAAAAGAGCGACAGAGTTTTATTAATAGTTATTATGATAAGTTGGATAAAATTCCTGGGTTAGCAAAATATTTTCAGCTATATGATATGTGGCATAAATATAACAGATTAATATTTACTGGAGAAATAGATGAAAAGAAAGAAGATGTGGAAGCGGATAAATTTGGCTTGCCTAGACCTAGTGAAGTTAAGAAGACTTATCCCAGAGTTAGTGCTTTAATGGAAGCCTTGAGCATAGCGGAAAATTATCCCTATAATGATATTGGTAATGTGACAATACGAAGAATTATTAATGGAGAAGACTACGATTTAGCTTTAAAAGATGTAGATAAATACATTAATGGTAATCTAAGTATTGCTGATGTCAGTGAATATGCCATTGATATGAAAAAAATTGTACGCGCATATCTTGAAAGAAACTTAGATGCAGATGTCACGTATTAAATAATAAGCTGTAGAAGATTTATAAAAATAAATCATTAAAAATATTTTACTTTTGATATACTAATAGTAGTCGAAACGGATATGTAAATGTAGGGCATTTTATATAAAAAATTGGAGGTGAACCCTAATATAGAAAAAATATTATGCTTAAATCCAAGACAGCTTTATTAAGACTTAAAGTCCCACAGGGAAGTAGCCCCTGATGGATTTAATCTTGATGAAGCTGTTTTTCTATTATCCTCATGAAATATGCACTGATTGCATATTTCATGAGGATAGCTTAAAATAGAGTTAAAAAGAATGTTTAAGACACTTAAAAGCTTATTATGCAAGTGTTGTAATTCGATTATTGAAGTGGAGAAGCATAAATGTTATCAAATTTTACCCCGCAGGATATTTCCTGTGCATCCCATCTCACCAAGCTGACCTGGGGTGATGAGATGGCGCTGACTAGTGATAGCTTAAAGAATGTTCTGTATGAGGCGATGGTGCGCTATTATTATCGCAGTGAGGCCTTTTCTTTAAAAATGACGGATGAAGAAGGCATGCAGGGCTTTTTGTTGGCGGCGCCCTTGAGTGAGCGTGATAATTCCCAGTCCTGGTTAAAGCAAAGCCTGCATCATTTTGAGTGCGAGGAGCAGGATCTTGTTTATGATTATCTGCGCTATTTGTCTTATAACGGACAAAAGGTGAGGGCGTTGGCAAATCCGGAGGATTTGCTGCTGTGCCTGTTTTTGAGTATGAAAAGCGGTGTGGGCAGCAAGCTGCTGCATAACGTGGAAGCGATTGCGCAGAAAAAAGGTGTCAAAAAGCTCTATTTATGGGCGGATGCTACCTGTGATTATGAATATTACCGCAGGCGTGGCTATAGCGAAGCAGCGCATTTTACGAATAATATTCTGCCGCAGCTGGGTGTGCAGGAAACATGGATATACAGCAAGGAGCTGAAGGAGTGACTGAGATGTTGCCTGAGATAAGTGATGCTTTACCGGCTTGTCCGGTAGAAACTACACTGACCTTAATCAGTGATAAATGGACGGTGCTGATTTTGCGTGACCTTTTGACGGGAACAAAGCGCTTTGGCGAATTGAAAAAATCTTTGGGCGGAGTCAGCCAAAAGGTGTTGACATCACAGCTGCGGCAGATGGAGGCCAGCGGCCTGCTGACGCGTAAGGTTTATGCTGAGGTGCCTCCGCGTGTTGAATATACGCTTACTGAGCTTGGTTACAGTCTGCAGCCTGTTTTGGAGGCCATGCGTGACTGGGGTGAGGCGTATAAGAAGAGATTTTGATTTGAGGATATAAGCAAAACCCCCGCCCGCAAATGCAGGTGGGGGTTTTGTAATATATGTGGAACAAGAAGAAAACTTTTTACAGACGGCTTACATGGCCGATGAAATAATGGCCCCAGGAAACGCGCGCCAATGCTTCCATGGTCAGTAGGCTGAGGCTAAGCATAATGATGAAGAGCAGCGGATAAAAGCAGAGCTGCTGCGGTGACATATGCAGCAGTGTAAGCAGCTCGCTGCCGACATACATATAAATGATGTGAATCAAGAATAAACCGAAGGAATAGTTGCCCAGATACATCATAAAGCGCTTGCTGAGGCTGTCCTGCGATTCCAGGGTGCAGGCATAACGGAAGAGCATAGCGATAATGATGCTGTACAAAAACAGGTTGAGCGGAAAGCAGACAAATTCCAACAGCGGCAGGATATGCAGGTAGTATTTAGCAAACCAGCAGCCGCCGATTAAAATCAGATTCAGGATGAAGCCTGTCATCAAAAGAACGTGATGGGTGTCAATCCAGCGCAGCATTTTTTTATGGTAGATATAAGCCAGCATACCAAAGGAGAAGTAGGCGATATAACGCAGAAAGGTGGTAATCTCCAGCGTTAGGATAACTGCCTGATTGCTGCAGCTGATATTGTTGCAGATTTTCCAGAACAGCTGCAGCAGGATTACCTGAATAATAAAGCGGTGCAGCCTGTGATGCAAGCGGCAACGGTTAAAATAACGCAACAGTAGCGGATAGATAGCATAAAAACCAAATAACGCACGGAAAAAGGCCATATGTACGGCGCTGCTGCCGGTGACAATAAGATAAGCTGCCTGCTTAAGCGTGAAGCTGGCGTTGCTGAAGAACCAGGCACCGCCAAGGTACAGCAACGAAAACAGCAAATACGGCGAAAGCACCGACAGGAACATTCTGCGGAAGAAGGACCACTTATAATAATCGGCATGGCGATTGTGGCTGATGAACATATATCCAGAAACAAACATTACCAGGGGTACGGCAAAGAGGGAGATAATATCCAGCAGCATTTCGGAAATAGTGACCCACGATTCCGCGTGGGCATGGCTGAAGTACCAGGTGGTGTGCATCAGCATGACACCCAGCACTACGAAGCCGCGTAATAATAGGGGGAAGCTCATAGTTTTATACATCTTCTTTCTCTCTAGTAGAGTTATTGTACTACTTTAAATTTTATAGTCAAATAGCGATTAAGCATTTACATTATAACCAAATGGAATATAAAAGGTTGACAAACTATGACAGATAACATATAAGCATTAATATTATTACTCCTATACAGGTTGACGCTTGACAAAGACGGCGGCAGCGCAGATAATTTGAGTAGAATATATAACAGATTGAGGAGGATACTGAAATGGAAAAACAGGAATGGCAAGGTTATGTACAGAAGGTAGCAAGCTGTGATTACCCTATACCGTTGAATCTGATAAACGATTATGATGATTGGAAATGCCGCAGCAACGTAGGACGTATGCTGATGATTTTGAAGGACATCGAGGGCGCTATGGCGGTGCTGGCAACCGTGAAGGACGTACAGCCGGATATGGAGGATGCACCGGAGTTCGGACTCAGTGAGGCGGAGCATAAGGTGCTGTGCCTGCGTGATATTGCAGAAATCATTTGGAGCTTGACCGGTACCGGTGATGCACCGATTATTTATTTGAATGAAGCCTACAGACTGTGCCGTGAGTATAAGAAGGTTTTCCGCAGTGCAGATCGTGGCGCTATCTGGGCGCGCAGACTGGAGCTGCAGCGCTCCTGCGGCGCCGAGGATGCTGCATTGAGCGAGGCGAGAGCAATGCTGGAGGCGGAAAAGGCGGTGGAAGGTGTTAATCCGTACCGTTTCCACGCACTGAAGTTTATTGCGGAAAGCATGGCGGAGCAGGGCGATTATGCTAAGGCTGCGCTGCTTTTGGCAGATGCCTACAAATCCTTCCCTGTGAACGAGGCTGCCAAGAAGGCTCTTGCTGAGGCCGAGGCTGCAGCAGATGCTAAGGAAAGATATGCTATGTATCATCACTGCACCACGATTCAGTACCAGCCGTGGGAGAAGGATAATGTGCCGACGCTGGAGGATGTACGCCGCCTGCAGGAGCGTAACTTTGCACGTCGCGAGGCAGCGAAGGCTGCCGGCGAGGAGCCGGATGAAAAGGGTTCTTTTCAAAGTTTAATTAAGTAATTAAAACGAGCGATTAAAAGATTTTGTACGCACTTTTCACGAATCTGTTACAATTAGTAGCAGGTAATAAAAATGTGAGAAGGGATGTACTAATATGAATAAAAACTTTTTAGCTTTAGGCTTAGCTGCAGCACTGCTGGCACCCCAGGTAGCAGGCGCTGAAGGCTTTGCTATTAACGAATGGTCTGCTGAAGGCGTTGCTATGGGCGGTGCGCGCATGTTTGCTGAGGACGATGCTGCAAACGTGGCTTACAACCCTGCTTCTATCACCAAAGTAAAGGGTGAGGAAATGAAGAGCAGCTACACTTATCTGAGCCCGCACGGCAACTATAAGCTGTATGATGGTGCAGGCAAAGAAATTGAGGACGGCAAAAACGTTGTTCATGCCGGTTGGGCAGTAGGCAGCTACTACGTAAGGCAGATTAATGATAAAGAATGGTTCGGCATCGGCGCTTTCCCGCGCTTTGCCATGGTATCCGAGTTTGAACGTGCCAGCAAGGCATCTACTAACGCTTTTTTCTCTAAACTGAACGGTGTCAGCGTTACTCCGACATATGCGCACAAGTTCGACAAAAAATGGAGCGCAGCAGTTGGTGCGGAAATCAACTATGTTGGTTTGGAACTTCAGAAGAATGCATATGCAACTCCTGCGATGAATGTAGGCAGCGTACAAATTGAAGGTGAAAGCTATGCTTTGGGCTGGAATGCTGCTGCCAACTATACCTTTGATGATAAAAACGAAATTGGTGTAGTTTATCGTAGCCGTATTACTCATTCCTTAGAAGCAGATGCTAAAGCATATTCTCCAATGCCGCAATTTAATGTGAAAGCTAATGCTTATGGTGTGGTTACTTTGCCGGACAGCTGGGATATCGGTTATAACCACAAATTTGATAAGAAAACCCGTCTGGAATTAAAAGCTACCCGTACTAACTGGAGTACCTATGATGCATTGAATGTTTATTTTGATCAGCCGGTATTTGGTAAACCTAATGCTCTTTCTGATAAAAATTGGGAGAATGGCTGGCGTTATGCTATCGGCTTAGAGCACAACCTGAGCGATAAGTATGCTGTTATGGCAGGCTTTGCTTTTGATGAATCCTCCATTCCTTATAATGGCGGTGACTTCATTGTACCGACCGGTCTGCGCCGTACCTATTCCATCGGTGCCCGTTACAATGATAAGAAGCAGACTGTTGCTGTTGCTTTGGGCTGGATGGATGTTGGCAATCTGGATTTCAAAGGATATCCTGAGAAGGGCGATGCTTATAGCAGTGCTCATGCTTACGACAGCTTTACCAAGATTGCTTCTATTTCCTGCCAACGTAAATTCTAATTTTATATTTTAGCTTTACCGGAGCTGTTGCACGAAAAAGTGCGGCAGCTCTTTTAATATGTTTGCCGTTTGTGCTACAATAGGCTTAACAAGGTTATTGGCGAAAGGAGAAATGTAAAATGAAATGTGATTGCGCTAATTGTCCTACACATGCCTGCTACACCAAGGGTGTTAACTGCACAGGCGTGCCCCTGGAGGCTGTCAAGGAAGCCTATAACGAGGAAGAATTGAAGCTCATGCAGGCTGCTGCCTACGTTGAAGGCACATTCTACAGCAATATCTGTCGTCTGCAGGAAACCGCGGAGTTTGCCAAAGCTATGGGCTACAAAAAGCTGGGCATGTCTTTCTGCATCGGCCTGAATGCGGAAGCACGCTATATTGCCAAATATTTTAAGCAGCAGGGCTTTGAGTTTTACAGCGTATGCTGCAAAAACTGCAGCTTCCCCAAAAAAGAGCTGGGACTGAAGCAGGTTAAGCCGGAGCTGGAGCATGAAGCAATGTGCAATCCTAAATTCCAGGCTAAGTTTTTGGCAGAAAAGGGCGTTGAGCTGTACATTTCCTGCGGTCTCTGCGTTGGCCACGATGCTATTTTCAACATGAACGCCGAAGGACCGGTAACGAATCTGGTAGTTAAGGACCGCTTGCTGGCCCACAATCCGTTGGGCGCTATTTATTCCCGTTACTGGAAGCGTAAGCTGGGAATTATGGACGACGGAGAGGTATAAGATACATTGATTTTTACAGGGAGTAATCTCGGAGAACAATTAAAATTTTCTCTTGGATTACTCCCTGCTAACTTCTTTGTAATTTTCTCGTTAATTGGTGAAAAAATACTCCCTTCCCCGTTGCTTTTTTGTTGCAATTTGATACAATATAATTTACGGAAGGAAGGTACACTAAATGATATTTGATACACATATGCACTGTGATTATTCCTGCGACAGCGAAATGAAATTTGCTGATGCCATCGGCGCAGCCGCTGAGCAGGGGATTGGTATAACGGTTACAGAGCATTGGGATTATGATTATCCGACTAATCCGGAAGCATTTATCTTTGATATAGACGAATATTTTGCGCGTCTGCAGCCGCTGAGCAGCGACAAGGTGCTGATAGGCATTGAAATCGGCATGCAGACACATACTGCGGCTGAGGATAAAAAGGTGGCACAGGCTCATCCGTTTGACTATGTGCTGGGCTCTATCCATTGCATCGGCGGCCGTGATTTATACGAGCAGACCTGCTACAAGGGACGCACGCGTCAGCAGATTGTAGAGGAATTTTTGCATGATGCGATTACCTGCCTGGAACAGGAGCGAGATTTTGATGCGTTTGCGCATATTGACTATATCTGCCGTTATTGGCCGTATAAGGGAGCGGAGCGTGAGCTGCGCCTGCAGGATGCACCGAAATTATTCGATAAGCTGTTTTTACTTTTGATTGAGCAGAATAAGCCTATCGAAATCAATACCCGCCGCCTTGATGATGCTGCTGCGGTAGCAGGCTTGCTGCCGCTGTACAAGCGTTACCGTGAGCTTGGCGGCAAATACTGCACTCTTGGCAGTGACGCCCATTATAAGGAGCATGTGGGGCGCAGATTGCAGGAGGCGCTGGCGTTGGCGGCGCAGGCAGAACTGACACCTGTTTATTTTAAAGCGAGAAGGATGCAGATTATGGAGGGGTTAAAATGAAATGCGTGCGTTTTGAGGATTTGCGGACAGGCAACAAGCGTATAGGCTTTATTGACGGCGATGTTATCCGTTGCGTATATGGTTCCTTAGAAACATATTGGCAGATAACGGATGAAACCTTTGCTATGCGTGATGTACGCTTGCTGGCACCCTGCGTACCGAAGCAAATTATCTGCGTCAGCTTTAATTATAAAAAGCATGCGGATGAATTCGGTGTGGAGGTTCCGCGTGAGCCGAGTATTTTTTCTAAGGCTGCGCATACCGTTGTCGGTACAGGTGCGGATATCATCTGGCCGAAGCAGGTGCAGGAGCTGGCCTTTGGCGCGGAGCTGGGCATTGTTGTTAAAAAGAGGATGAAAAATGTCAAGGCAGAGGATGTGCCTAAATATATTTTGGGTTATACCTGCGCTAATGATGTTACGGCCCGCGACCTGCAGCGCAAGGAACGTCAGTGGCTGCGCTGTAAATCCTTTGACACCTTCTGTCCTTTAGGACCGTGGCTGGAAACAGAGCTTGATCCCAGCGATTTATCCCTCCGCTCTTATGTCAACGGTGTTCTTAAGCAGGATGCACGCACTAGTGATATGATTTATAATCCCTATGAAATTTTGAGCTACATCTCTCAGAGCTTTACGTTGGATGCCGGTGACTTGATTTTAACAGGCACGCCGATAGATGCCGGCCTGTTGAATGAGGGTGATGAAATCACCATTGAAATCGAAGGAATCGGTAAAATTACCAACAGAGTTGTTATGGAATAAGATTTTACAAGACGTGTGTTGCTGCACGTCTTGTATTTTTTTCCTGATTGTGCTATATTTTGACTGATAAGTCAGTGATATATATTGTAATACTGGACTGATACTGCTGCTTGAGAGAGAGCAGCTAAAGGAGGTTCTTTTTTTATGCTTCAGAATATGACGGAAGGCGCACCGCTTAAGCTGATTATTCCCTTTATGGTGCCGCTTCTGATAGGCAATGTTTTTCAGCAGCTATATAATATTGCCGATATTATTATTGTCGGGCGGACGATTGGCGTTAATGCTTTGGCTGCCGTGGGCGCGGTGTCGCCGCTGTTCATGCTCACGATGGTGCTGACGATTGGTCTCAGCAACGGCTTTACCGTTGTCACGGGACAGCGTTACGGTGCGCAGGATATGCAGGGAATGCGCCGCAGTATTGCTACCTGCGTTGTATTGAGCTTGTTTTTCGTTGTGCTTATCATGGGAATTATGCATTTGGTGATAGAACCGGTGCTGGTGTTGATGAATATCCCGCCGGAGCTGATGGCAGATGCCTATGCCTATGTAATGATTATTGTCGACGGCTTGCTGGCGATGATGGCCTATAATCTTTTGTCCGGTATTATGCGTTCCCTTGGTGACAGCAAAACGCCGCTGTACTTTCTCATTATTTCTTCGATAGTGAATATTATTCTGGCGCTCGTTTTCATCATCTGCTTCGGCTGGGGCGTGCCGGGCAGCGCCTTTGCTTTGGTTATTGCGCAGGCCTTTTCGGCGGTGCTGTGCGTTATTTATATTTACAAGCGCTTTCCGCAGTTGCATATTCATCGCAGCGATTTTCAGCTGGACTGGCCGGAGCTGTGGGCGCATCTGCGTATGGGCTTGCCGATGGCAGTGCAGTTTTCGGTTTTGGGCTTGGGCATTATTATTTTGCAGTCAGTCTGCAATAAATTCGGCAGTGACCAGATTGCCGGCTTTACTACGGCAATGCGCGTGGAGCAGCTGGCGCTGCAGCCGATGATTTCCTTCGGCATTGCGATGGCTGTGTTTACGGCGCAGAATTTCGGTGCTCGCCGCTTTGATCGCATCCGTGATGCGGTGCACCGCTGCTCGCTGCTGACGCTGTCCTTCAGCTTGTTTGCTGCGGTTGTGGTCTTTGCTTTCGGCGAAGAGGTAATCGGAATCTTCCTGGATAATCCGTCACCGACGGTTATGCAGGCAGCACATCTTTACATTATGTATACTGTGCCTGTTTACTTCTTCCTCAGTCAGATTTTTATTTACCGTAACGCCTGCCAGGGCATGGGTGTCAGCATGATTCCTATGCTTTCTGGCGTTGTAGAGCTTATTATGCGTTCTATCGCGGCGATATATCTCAGTGTACCCTTTGGCTATGAGGGCATTTGTATGGCCGAGCCTATTGCCTGGATCAGCTGTGCGGTATTTGTTTTTGCAGCCTACCATTATTTTGTGCGTCTGCTGGAAAAGAAATATACGTCTGTTAACTGAATACTGAGCAGAAAGAGTCAATTTTTAGAAAATTAAGCTCGACAAAAAAACTTTGGCAAGTTACAATTAAAGTGCAGAGAATACATTTAAGGATGGTGAATGCTATGAAAAAGATCTTGCTGCTTCTGTCGATGCTGATGTTTATTTTTACTGCTACCGTATCGGCGGCGAGTGCTGTTTTCTTAAAGAACCAATGGTATGAGCCCGGTGAAGGAACAGCAGAGTACGTCAGAGTATTTACAACGGATAATCCCGATTATTATCGTTATATCAACGACAGATTTGCCTTTGCGATTAATCTCCCGGCAAACTTCAATCAGGCCTTCGAGAGCACTAACGGCGACGGCTGCATTTTTAAGGATGAATACGGTTCCAGCTTTACTGTCAGCGGCGGTCATAATATGGGCATGACGCTGGCCGATGAATATGATATGGATATCCAAAATCATCCGTCTGTTGCCTATAAGGCTAAGGGTGATGACTGGTATGTTATTTCCTATCTGGAAAATGACAGGATTTATTACAAAAAGTGCTTTATCAACGGGGAATATTGGAATACCTGGTATTTTGATTATCCTTCCTGGCTGGCAGACAGCTATAATAATAAATGTGCTGTTATCGAGTCTACATTTACACCCGGTTGGAAATCCGGCCGAGCTTTTTACTGATAAGCTGAACGCGTAACGAAAGTTACGCGTTTTTTCTTTATTTATCACGCTGTGTGTGATAAAATTAATATATTATGGGTTAGTATGTACTGCACCTGCTGACCACCGTTAAATGATAGGAGGCGGAGCTGTGACAGCAGAGCAAAACAATATATATGGAACACTTTATTTATGCGCTACGCCTATCGGTAATCTTGAGGATATGACACCGCGCGCTTTGCGGATGCTGCAGGAAGCAGATTTGATTGCGGCGGAGGATACACGTCATACGCTGCAGCTTTTAAATCACTTCAACATCAAAGGACGCTTAGTGCGTTATGATGAGCACAGCAAGGATAAGCAGGGAGAATATCTTTTAGGCCAGCTGCTGGAAGGCAAAAATGTTGCTCTTGTAAGCGACGCAGGTTTTCCGGGAATTGCTGATCCCGGTGAAGCTTTGGCGCATGATGCGATTGCTCATGGTATCAGAGTGGTGCCTGTACCAGGTGCCAACGCTGCTTTATGTGCTTTGATTGCCAGCGGTCTGCCGACGTATCCGTTTTTCTTCGGCGGTTTTTTACCAAAGAGTAAGCGTAACAGACGCGAGCAGCTGGAGCAATGGCAGCATATTCCTGCGACGATTATTCTTTACGAAGCACCGCACAGGATTGTGGAGGTGCTGAAGGATATCCTGTCTGCGTGGGGCGACCGTCCTTTGGCGGCAGCACGCGAGCTGACGAAGCTGCATGAGGAATTCTACCGTGGTACGGTAAGCGGCTGTCTGAAATGGCTGGAGGCCAATTCGCCGCGTGGAGAGTTCTGCCTGGTGCTCGGTGCCGGCGACGGTGCTTTCGCCGCAGCCGAGGAGGAGCTTGAACCTCTTGACGAGGTGCGCAAGCTGATGGCTGAAGGCGTAGATAAAAAGACTGCCTTGGCGCAGGTCGCAAAAAAACGTAAAATCCCCAAACGGGAGCTATATAATCAACTAATTTCTGAAGGAGATGGGTCTGACAATGACTAAACCGAGTTATTATATTACAACACCAATTTATTATCCGAGTGACAATCTGCATATAGGCCATGCCTATTGCACAACTATCGCTGACAGCCTGGCACGCTTCCATCGTCTGAAGGGTGAAGATGTATTCTTCCTGACCGGCAGTGACGAGCACGGTCTGAAAATCCAACGTAAGGCTAAGGAAAAAGGCGTAACCCCGATTCAGTATGTAGATGCAATTATTGCTAATTTCAAGCTGCTGTGGAAAGAGCTGAATATCTCCAACAATGACTTTATCCGCACCAGCCAGGAGCGTCATCATAAGGTTGTTCAGGACGCACTGCAAAAAATTTATGAGCAGGGCGATATCTATAAGAAAAATTACAAGGGCCTGTACTGCGTACCCTGCGAATCCTACTGGCTGGAGCGTCAGCTGGATGAAAACCACTGCTGCCCCGACTGCCATCGTCCGGTAGAGGAGATGGAAGAGGAAAGCTACTTCTTTAAAATGAGCAAATACCAGGATTGGTGGCTGCAATTCATCGAAGAGCATCCGGACTTTATCCAACCGGCAAGCCGCCGCAACGAGATGATTAATTTCGTTAAGCAAGGTCTGGAGGATTTGTGCATTACCCGTACCACCTTTGACTGGGGTATTCCTGTTCCGTTTGACAAAAAACATGTTGTTTATGTATGGTTCGATGCTCTGCTGAACTATCTGACCGGCATTAAATACGGCACCGATGATGCCTTCTTCCACAAATACTGGCCGGCAAGCCTGCATCTGGTAGGCAAGGAAATCGTGCGCTTCCACACCATTATCTGGCCAATCATGCTGCACGCTATGGGTCTGGAAATGCCGCAAGAGGTTTATGGTCATGGCTGGCTCGTAGTTGACGGCGATAAAATGTCCAAATCCAAGGGCAACGTTATCGACCCGCTGGGTCTGATTGATGAGTTCGGCGCTGATGCTATCCGCTACTTCCTGCTGCGCGAAATCAACCTGGGCAGCGACGGCAACTTCTCCCGTGATGCACTGATTACCCGTGTAAATGCAGATTTGGCCAACGACCTGGGCAACCTGCTGCACAGAACCGTAAGCATGATTGAAAAATATCATGGCGGTATTGTTACCGATACCGGTGCCAGCGAGCCGATTGATGATGAGCTGAAGGCTCTCGTTAAAGAAACCGTAGCTAACTATGTTAAGGCTATGGACAACATGGAAATCAACACTGCAATTAAGGGCGTATGGGCTTTAATCAGCCGCGCCAACAAATACATCGACGAAACCGCTCCGTGGATTCTGGCTAAGGACGAAACTAAGGCTGATCGTCTGAAGACTGTTATGTATAACCTGGCTGAAACCCTGCGTATCGTAGCTATTTTAATCAGCCCGTACATCCCGACCACCAGCCCGAAAATTTACACCCAGCTTGGCCTGACTGTGCCTGAGCAGTTCCTGCTGGCTGACGCTGAATGGGGCGGCCTGGCAAACGGCACTAAGGTTTGCAAGGGCGAGCCTCTGTATCCGCGTATCGAGGTTACTGAAGACGGCGCAACCATCATCGGCGGCAAACGCTATGAGCATAAGGCTGCAGCTCCCGCGCCTGCTCCGGCAGAAGAAGCAAAGCCTGCTATGGAGCCGATTAAACCGGAAATAGATTTCCCTGACTTCGAGAAGATTGACCTGCGCGTAGGCAAGGTTCTGGAAGCAGAAAAGGTTAAAAAATCCAAAAAGCTGCTCAAGCTGCAGGTAGAAATAGGTGATGAGGTACGCACTATTGTCAGCGGTATTTCCCAATACTATGAGCCTGAACAGATGGTAGGCAAAAACGTTGTTGTTGTAGCAAACCTGGCACCGGCTAAGCTGATGGGTATCGAATCCTTCGGCATGCTGCTGTGTGCTTCCGACGGACAGGGCAATCTTGCTCTTGTCGACCCGCAAAATCTTGCTTCCGGCAGTCGTGTAAAATAAAAAAGTGCTTGATGCACTCTGAGATTTAGAGCAGTCACTCTTATACGTTTTGGCGGATGAGGAGTGCCTGCTCTTCGTCTATTAACATATTGTCTTTTGTTTTGGAAGGGGGACTTATCAGTGTCCGAAAAGCTATTTTCGCGCTTGTTTTGGCGACCGTATCTTTGTATAGGCATCAGCATGATCTTAGTGCTGCTCAGCAGCATGGTGCCCTATATCCTGCCGCATGCATGGCTGGGAGAGCATTATCCCGGTTACGATTTTTACATGTTTAAGGGCATGGCCTGGACGCTGAAGCTGGCGCTGCTGATTTATTTATATGGCATTGTCTGCATCTTTACGAAGAATTATTTCCCTAAGCTGAGCAGCCTGTGTACTGAAGAGGTGCGCGCGGTGATTACCGGCTACAAGAGCAGCTGGAGCCGTGGCAAGCAGCTGTGTCCTGTTTTTACCTATAAAGTCGGCGACCAGGAATACAGCGAGGCCTTGAATGAAGCTAAGGGAACGAAGGAAAAAAGCGGCGATGTGTTGGAGCGTGGCTTTACACTGAAGCTGCCGCGTAAAATTATTTATAATCCGCAAAATCCTAAGGAATTTTATCTGCCGGGCTGCGAATATTATTCGCGTAAGGCGGCGGTTTTTCGTTATATTTTGTTCAGCATGCTGCTGTTTTTGCAGCTGTATCTGAACTTTTTTGTGAATGTGAGGTAGATTATGAGCAGAACTGGTTTGTGGGATTCACATGCCCATTTAGATGATGAAGCGTTTAACGAAGACAGAGAGCAGCTGATTGCCCAGCTGGAGCAGGATATGGACGGTATCGTCAATCCAGGCTGTGATGCTGCCAGCAGTGCTGTTGCGGTGGAGCTGGCGGAAAAGTATCCGTTTATTTATGCGGCGGTTGGCTGGCATCCGGAAAATTTAAAGGGTATTCCTGCTGATTATCTGCAGCAGCTGGCAGAGTGGGCGCAGCACCCAAAGGTAGTGGCAATAGGTGAAATCGGTCTTGATTATTACTGGAAGGAAAACGAGCCTAAGGAGGTACAGAAGCGTATTTTCTTAGAGCAGCTTGATCTGGCTAAGCAGTTTGATTTGCCGGTGATTATTCATGACAGGGATGCGCACGGCGATATGCTGGAGCTGTTCCAGAAGGAAGTGCATGGCATACAGGCAGTGTTCCACTGCTTCAGCGGCTCGCTGGAGATGGCGAAGGAGCTGGCTAAGCGTGGCTATTACTTTGGCTTCGGTGGTACGTCTACCTATAAGAATGCGCAGAAGGTGCGTGAGGTTATGCAGTATATTCCTAAAGAGCTGCTGCTGTTTGAAACCGACAGCCCTTATCTTACACCGGTACCGTTCCGCGGCAAGCGCAATAATCCCGGATATACGGAATATACGGCGCGTAATGCGGCGCAGGTGCTGGGAATGGAGTTTGAGGAGCTGGCGGCAATTGCCACGGCGAATACCAAAAGATTATTCAAAAAGATAAAATAAAAGTACTCGGTAGATTGTATAATGAATTTGCACACCTAAAGATAATCAAGAATCTATATCATTTCCCAATTTAAAAGTACTCATGAAAATAAATTATTCACAAATCAGAGTTTTTATGATAGAATCATCTTAAGAATAGTTTAATTAAAGTTACTTGAATTATAAAATATTTTAAGCAGGTGATTTTGTGGGAAAAGGATTGGTGGTTTCGTCATTAGCTTTGGCAGCAGGTTTTCTATTGCCTGTATATGCTGGTGCAACTCAACTAGATACACAACAACAGATAATTGCTCAGAAAGAGCAGGAGCAAGCTTCCAAACGCGCTGAACAGGATTTGCAGCAT
>ENA-UERK01000643-UERK01000643.1-human-gut-metagenome-genome-assembly--contig:-NODE-643-length-28934-cov-9.007485_pt1 | contig 28934 bp, 19 predicted proteins | sample MGYA00242957_ERZ507957 | MGnify/ENA primary metagenome ERZ507957 (study PRJEB26167, sample SAMN06115538) | human gut metagenome | host: Homo sapiens | place: China:Heilongjiang | collected 2015-11-06...
ATTGTATCTAAATATTTGGCTTATTAAAACACATAGAATACAAGAAGATGAATATTATTGGGAGAAGAACGATGTTAATGAGTTCATAAATTCAATTGATAATATTCTGTTAAAATATAGATTATTGAATATGAAGTCACATTTAAGAAATGGAGAATCAATAAAAAAGTATTTAGCTCAACATAGGAAAAATCTAGAACAGCATATTACTAGAATATATAGATTAAGGAATGAATTGATTCATGAGGCTGCAATAAAACAAGATATTGCTAATGTAACAAGCAATTTACGGTCATACCTTGTCTTTGTTCTTAATCAGTTAATATTTTATTTTAATTCTTCAAACTATGATATGAAATCAAGAGAAATGATGCAATTCTATTTAACATATGAAAGTGCCTTTAAAAAATAATCAAAACGCCTTTGGAAAACAATCCAATATATTAATACCTAAAATCCGCAACCTGTAATATTCTTGATATCTGGGGTTGCGAATTCCTCTCTAAAATGACTCGTTTTCGTAAAGAGTCCTTATGATGCAGTCGCAAAAGATGAAATCCCCTTACCCCATGATGCGACTTGAGGCAATACGCAAAAGACCACGAAGATTTGCGGCTACCCAAAATCAAATTTGAAGGCCATCATGTATGCATCATTGCTTGTGTATATGTTCAGTATGTGCTGTCTTGCATTCCTAACCCATTTTGCAGGGACAGAAACATACTTGAATACAAAAGTTTTGATTCTGCTTGTGCGTTTAAGTCCAAAGCTCTTCATGTTTGCGTCAGATATGAGGTGTCTGTAATAGTTTCGTATCAAAGCGGTCAGAAGCAGGAACACCGTGTTTTCCGCCATGAACGATTTTGGCAACCGCTTCCAGCCAAAGCCGTTGTTCATGTCGTCCAATATACGCTCAGCACCGCCACGCTTGTTGTAATACTCCACGATGTCACGGTCTGTCGAAGTATAGTCATTTTCCATAAGATGTGAGGACACGTCTTCGACACATGACCCTCCACAGAAATATACACACATCAGAGAACGGATTATCTCGCTATATTGATAGCCATACACTTTGCTACGCAAACCTAAAGTGGAGTCTATTGTATGAGACAACATCCTGTCGAATTTCTCCATAATTGGAAATATACCACCAAAAGATGTGAGTTTCTCGGATTTTATTTGTATTTTTGCCATGCCTGATGAGGTTTGTTTGATTATTACTGCAACACTAAATTAAGTGAATTCTCTGACATGGCAAAATCCTGTGCAACTTTTTGTTGCTCAGGATATTATAAAAGTTAAAATTTATAGTGTTGCGGAATTAAGGGTCTTTTATATCGGCTTGCCGAATAAATGTCGTATATTTGTGAACGGAAATAAAAACGTGAATGAATATATTACATCAACCAAATAGATAATGAACAACTTATTGCATTCCTTTCTAAGATTGCTTGTGCGAATAGACCTGAGTAGAGTTTTGTGCATGGGATTTAAAATCAACATGCCTCAAAGGCAAATCATGATGGTATATCTCACCTATACCCTTATCGGTACCGTCCTTCTGATGATGCCCTTTGCCACCACATCAGAAGTCCCCTTCATCGATAACCTGTTTAATGCCGTTTCCGCCATATCGACCACGGGGCTTACTTCCGTCAATCCGGCTACGGAATACACTTTTTGGGGACAGTTGATACTGCTTTGCCTCATACAGATAGGAGGTTTCGGATATATGACACTTTCGGCCTATATCATGTTGCACATCACCCATGTCTTAGGCGACAAGAAGGCGAAGTTGTTCAGTACTCAGTTTGCCTATCCCAACACCATCCGGTCGGAATCCATGGTGCGTTCCATTGTGAACTTTACGTTCGGCTTTGAGCTGTTGGGGATAGCACTGCTTTTCCCCTATTTCTATTTTATGGGTATCGAGCAGCCCCTATGGTCGGCCATATATCACACTGTCTCCGCTTTCTGTACGGCAGGGTTCAGTATTTACCCCGACAACCTCATCCGCTTTCAAACAGACATTTATGTGAACATCGTCCTGATGTTCCTGTGCTTTGCTGGTGCCATGGGATTTATTGTCATGACTGACATCTACCGCAAAGTAACCCGACGCAATTATAAAATAACTTTCACCTCCAAAGTGATTGTGGTCATCACGGGTGCGCTTGCCTTATGGGGTACGCTGCACCTGTTCTTTTTTGAACCGATGCTGCAAAGCCTGGACACCTTCGACCGCTTTATCGTCTCCCTGTTCCAAGCCATGTCAGCCATGACTACAGTAGGTTACAACACCATCGAAGTATCCGAAATCGTTCCTGTCTCACTAATGGTGCTTACCGTATGCATGTACATCGGAGCATCACCATCAGGCACGGGCGGTGGCTTGAAATCGACCACCCTTTCTGCTCTCTATGCCTATACGAAAAACAAACTGGGACTGCACGAGAACATCTCCTTGTGTGGTAACATTATTCCGGGCTACCGCATAGAAACCGCATTGACCACATTCGTGTTCTACACTTTCATCCTATGTGTAGGAGTGTACTTTATGACCCTGTTCGAGCCCAACGATGCCGATTTCCTGAAAATCTTCTTCGAAGCCTCTTCTGCACTGGCCACCGCTGGGCTTACTTCGGGTGTGGTGAGTTCATCCACCATAGGTAGCAAACTCACCCTTATCATCTTGATGTACATTGGTCGAATAGGTGTCATCACTTTAGGCAATGCCTTTCTAAGTAGCAAGAGAAGCAAACTGAAAGGCCAAAGCGACATGGCGGTGTAAGTTAAATTTATTGCCGCTTTTCACAAATGTACTGACTGAAGCCCGAATAAACTGATTAGTTGTGGACTGCATTACTGACTGTCTGCAAACACTGAAAAATAGTTATCGTTTAAGATTTTCATTTATATTGATTTTCCAATCATATGCCCCCTCTGCAACATCGCCCACCTCTTTGAGTGTGTGGCGATGCTTGATTTCATCAAAGGGCTGCTTTTGTTCCGCATAGCCACACAACCATTCGCTAACCGCCTTTTGCATTTCGGTTGTTTCTCCATACTCCTGCATCACACTTTTGATGTCTGCGGCTTCGGATGGGGCAAATAGTGATTTGTGTTGCTCTGTCCCAAAATGGATAATCGCATTGATGGCTCGTCTGAACACCTCGCTTGCTTGGTAGAGAATATCGGCTATGACATTCAGAATTTTTCGGTGTGCACTTCTATAACAACATGCGCCCACACATGAGCGTGGACATGATGACACCAGCCCAGACGGCGCGCTGCCACGGTGAAATAGTCAAATGGTGTAAAAGTTACCGTGAGGAGGCCACCTGACTTCGTCACTTTTTTAAGAAGCACTCGTAACTACTTGATAATCAGCTGTGATTATTTTTATTCGGGTGACGCGATGAGAAATGAATAAAATAGCGCCACCATACCCTATACGAGAGGTTGTGGAAATATTGCATTCTCGTTGAGGTTTGTGAACAGGTCTATTTCTCGTGGGTGACGCATTGACGAAGTCAGGAAAAGTGTAAAAGTTACCGTGAGGAGGCCATAAAAAATGGCCGAGCATGATGACAATCGCTAAAAAAAGTTTACCTTTGTCGCTTGGGAAAGGCCGCATTCCGGCCTACGGCCTCCAGGCAACCCTTCCCAAGGCTGACGAAACCGTCAAGTCAACCCCTAACAGGGATAAGTTTAACCGAGTCAACTCCCATCAGGGATAGCACCCAAAACAGTCAATACAGTATGATCAAACAGCTTGAATTCCAAATCCGAAACTTGAGATTCTACATATCTCTTTTCTTCTTGTTCATGGCAATGACATCATTTGCTCAAGAACAAATATCGGGTATTGTTGTAGGCGATAATAGTAAACCTATTGAATTTGCGACAATACTACAATTATCTGCCGATTCTACAGCCATAGATGGTACTGTTTCCGACAACAATGGTAAATTTAAACTAACAAAAGACATCAATGCGAAACTTCTAAAAGTAAGTTACATTGGCTATCAAAATCGAATAATAAACCTCCCTCTAAAGAAAGATACTATTCATCTTTCTATAAATCAAGAACAGCTACAAGAGGTAGTTGTTACCGCTCGCAAACAATTGACAAAACGCATTACCAGTGGCATATCTTACGATATGTCCCAGAACAAACGTGCTCAAAGCGAAAGTTTGCTTCAAGCCTTACGCTATGTCCCAACATTGGATGTGGCATTAAATGGCAATGTCACAGTGAAAGGCAGCTCCTCATACCGAATTTATGTGAATGGACGTTCTTATGATATGGCGCAATCCAATCCACAGCAAGTCTTGCAAAGCATTCCTGCAAAGTCGATTAAGAAAGTAGAAGTGATTACAGAACCATCAGAAGCCTTTGGCAATAGCCCAGGCGAATACATTATTAATATCATTACAGATAAAGATGCGCTGGATGGTGTCTATGTAAACACTACGCTTCAGGGAAATACTCAGCCAGCGACCAATGATGGCATTATGGTGATGGCGAAAAAGAAGAATGTAGATTTTTCTCTATCATATAATTATGATCTTAATGGTCAACACAATCAACCACTGACTCAAGAGATAAAAACACCGGAATCCACGACTTTTCTTAGCAGTATCGGCAATGGTAACTGGCAGACTCATCTTGTTAGAGCCATTACCGATATCCGCATTGACAGTGTGAATACAATTTATGCCGACTTTCACACCAGTTTATTGCGTACAGACATTACTGGCTCTTGGGAACAACACACTACAATAGATCCCAAAATCTATCGTATGGAACAATTAAATCATGATATTGCTGGCACTATCGAGGCGAATGCCCTATATCGTAATTATTTCAAAAAGAGACCTGGTATAGAACATTTTTCTTTGGGATATCGCTATACTCACAATCCAGACAAACATCACTTTGCAACTACTGTCTATAGCGATAATGGCACAACCATCAACAATCAGCAGACAGATGGATCAATGAATGAGCACACGATTAGAGGGTCTTTGTATCAGCCTATTGCTAAGAACCATACACTCAGAATTATTGCAAAACAAGTATTGCGAGATGGTAATGTAGAATCCTCCGACGACAAAAATATTGCATATAATCAGTCGTTATCTCAAGCAACTGCATATTATAGCGGTCAGATAAGCGACTGGAACTTTTATGCCTTGCTGGCAGGAGAAAATGACTATATGAATATGCGCTTACCTCTCACTGGCGAAGAAAATAGGCACAATGAGTTCCATCTCTTACCACAATTAGGTGCGTCATGGAACGCAAATCAATACACCCAACTATCGGCTCAGTATTCACGCAGCACTACACGACCTGGGTTAGCAATGCTTAATCCTTTTTATAGAGTAATTAACAACAGTGCAGCGTCACAAGGCAATCCGAATCTGTCATCCGAAATGAATGATATGCTTTTAGTCAAATTCCTGTATATGCGTGGAAATTTGTATTGTCAAATGGGCATAACCGGTACTATCACTAATAATGCTGTATTCTATTACGAGAAAGGCATAGATAGCGAAGGCCGACTGCTGAGCACCTACGATAATATAGGCAAGAGTAAAAGCATAGGTGTTGACCTGTTTGCTAATTGGCGTCCATGGTCTTTTGCGTCCTTTTCTACATACCTTAAAGCATCACATGGCAATATTAAGGCTGAGGAAATGAATCTGAATCAAAATTTCTGGACATATTATGCAAATGTTTCAGCAGACTTTTATCTACCAAAGAATTGGAGTTTACAAGGCCGTTACTCGGTTTCAAAACAGGCTCCAATGCTTTGGGGTACGGTAAATACAACTCATCGTTACTCTTTCAAAATAGACAAAAGCCTAATGGATGGCCGTCTGAATGTTGGAGTAGAGGCAAACAGCCCATTTTCCAAATACTCAAGACTTGAGCAACGCGTAGTGAAACCTGAAATGGAGACAATACAAACTAACTACATAACAGCACGTTCTTTTGGTGTTTATATCTCTTATACTTTCCGAAAAGGCAAACGCGTGAATATTGAGCGCAACAATACGTTAAAAGCAACCGACCAACAAACAGGTGTAGAATGAAACAGATCTTTCAACACGATTCAATGGAATGCGGAGCTGCTTGTATAGCAATGATCTGCTCTCACTTCTGTTAAGGCGATGGCTTTTCACGATAGGGACTGATGGTGAAGTGATTTAGCTACTCTTTTGGTGTTGTCGCTTTTGGCGATTAATTTATACTTTTCTCCAGATAGGTCTTTTTTTTTGCAATTTGGCGATTGGGTTTAATTTAGAGTGAGATTTTTGAGATTGTTATGGTGAAGAAAAAGAAACTTAGTAGAAATGCGATTATTGGTTACCCTGCTGGTATTATCACTGGTGTGACCTATGGTTTGAATCCTCTGTTTGGCAAGCCATTGATGGATGCTGGGGCTTCGATTGACACGATTCTCTTTTACCGTTACTTTTTTGCAGTGGTGCTTTTGGGCGGATTTTTGCTGCTCACGAAGCAGAGTTTTAAGGTCACGGCTAAGCAGGCTGGCGTGTTGCTGGTGCTTGGCGTGCTCTATACGATGAGTAGCACCACGCTGTTTGAGGCTTACAAATACATTGCTTCGGGCTTGGCTACCACGCTGGTGTTTCTCTATCCTGTGTTGGTGGCTATCATCATGGTGTTTTTGCGTGTGGTGCCGTCGTGGCAGGTGTGGCTCTCAATTATTGCCACGTTTATCGGTGTGATTATCATGACCATGGGCGATGCTGGGCAGAGTGCCGTCGATCCCATGGGCGTGCTGCTCTCGATTGTTTCGGCTTCGGTGTATGCGCTCTTTATCGTGATTATCAACCGCAGCAAGACCATTAGTTCGATTTCAAACTCGCTGCTCACATTCTATGCGCTGTTCACTGGCGTGCTGATATTCCTCGGCAAGATGCTGTTTCACCATACGGGCATGACTGAAGGCATTGAGGGCGTGGCGGCGTGGAGCAACCTTGTGGGGCTGGCGTTGCTGCCAACGGTGGTATCGACTGCCACACTGGCTTTGGCGACCCGAAATATTGGCGCTACGAAGGCCTCGGTGCTTGGCGTGTTTGAGCCCATCACGGCGATTCTGGTGGGCGCCATCGTGTTTGGCGAAGCCCTCACCGCCAACATTGTGGTGGGCATCCTCATCTCGGTAGTGGCCATCACCTTCATGATCACCGCCACCAAGCGATAGTCACTTCGCATATAGGAATTGAAATTATCCCAAATCAGTCTAATCTTAATCACTGATTTGGGATAATTGCTTTATGCTTGGAGGGTGTATGAATAACGATTTGCGGCAATCATTCAAGAATCTCCCAAAAACCGCCATTATCAGGACCTACACGGCGGAGATACTTGCCACGCATGGCTTCGATATTGCGAGAAATTGAGTTTTCGCTTATTCCAACATGTTTGGACAGTTCTGACTTTGGAATGTATGGATCCTCTATCATTAATTTGATGATAAGCATTCGGTTTTTTGTGAGCTTCTCATTCAGAAGAGCAGCTTTTTCTATCACCTTTTCTATCACTTTTCTATGTTTTTCTATCACCTTGTCTATGTTTTTAGGTGACATATCAGTAACGTTCACGTCATCTATCACCTTTTCTATCACCTTTTCTATCACCTTTGGAACTGTGATTTTCAAGATGAAATCATCTGTACGGAAAGAGAGCATGGGTATGCCGTTGGCTTCAAGTTCTCTGTAGATGCGATCAACGCCTTCGCCATATTCCTTTACATAGTGGTACGCCTTCAGAAATGCAGCTATTTTCGGATTTCTGGAGAAATGAGTGTTTCGAATATTGGTGGGCTTAACCATACCTGGCAATTTGCCTGGAGACTCGAATACGAGGCGGTCATCAAACATTTTTATCTGTATTTCCGTTCCTTTGATGCTGTAGGCTCTGTGACAGCAGGAATTTACCACCATCTCTTGAATAACGAATTCGGGGTAGTCACGCTTTGTGATAAATTGGGCATTCTGTCCTAAAAAAGTATGCTCCCTTACTTGGGTTTCAATAAATTCAATGGTTTTCTTAACTTGATTCAAGATGGTGCCTTCGATAGTGACATCCTTGATAACGTTCATTTCTGCACCTACTTTTTCATCAACTCCGTCGTATCTGATGAAGCGTGTGCGGGCACGGGGGAAGAACTTCTGAGGATTCTTGCCAAAGAGAAGAATGCAAGCCGTACTAACGGCTTTCTGGCCTTGCTTATTGGTCGTAACAAAACCATTGTTCTCTTGGAGGTATTGTTGAGGGCTTTTGGTGTAACCTATCAAATTAATGTATTCTGCGACTGCTTCTATGTTGATGTCGTCAGTCGTGGCTCCATGAACAGCCGTGTCCTCAAAGAAGCGTTCGCCTTTGTCATACATCAGTTGCACCCTCTCGTCAAAACTCAGTTTGCGGCTCTTGTCGCCTACACGCATGAATGCCTCATCCGCTTGATTGGTATGTAAAAACATGCTGGCAGGGATGTGCATTAGAAGGATTCGGTTTTGCTTTCCATCTTTGTCGGTGCAGGGCATATAGGAATATGTGACAGGTATTGACGGATTACAGAAATCGAATGGCACTCGAAGCAGTTCGTTGAGTTTTTCCGCATGTTGGTCAACCCCTTCAATTTTTCGTGTTTTATCAGATACGCCAATGGCGATAACGCCACCATCTGCATTAGCAAAAGCGACAATGGGTACAGCCAATGCTTTTGGTCCAATTTGAATGCTCTTGCAATCAAATGTCTGGTCCTCCTTGCGGGTTAGTATTTCTTGTATATCCATATTGTGTTATCCTGATTATGGGTGTTATCCCAAAGAGAAGTTGACTTGTGGATGATGTCACTTCATTAGGCAAAGATAAAGTATTTTCAGCGATTATCCTAATGTCACTTTAATGATTTTGGCACGCCTTCTTTTGGTGTGAGGGAGGGGGTGTGGAATAGGAAAAGCAGCTGATCTTCGCGATTAGCTGCTTTTGCTTGTGATTAGGATTGATTACTAACTATAAATCCGAATCGGTCATTAGGCTAATGACCGATTTGGGTTGAATCCATTTGTGAAACTTAATCGATTTGCGATGGTTGTGGTCGATTAGAGTTGCTGTATTTATCGTTTATTGCAGGGTGAACGACAGTTTTTGAACGTCGCGGCTGTTTGGACCTACCATCACGTCGAACTCGCCTGGCTCGCAGATGTAGTTCAATTCTTTGTCGTAGAATTTCAACTTGTCGGCTGTGATGGTGAAGTTCACCACTTGGCTTTCACCCTTTTTGAGGAAGATGCGCTTGAAGTCTTTCAGTTCCGACACAGGACGGGCGATTTTGCCCACCAAGTCGCGAATGTAGAGTTGAACCACTTCTGCACCGTCGTAGTTGCCGGTGTTGCTCACTTCCACCGATACGCTGAGGCTGCCATCTTGATTCATAGTGGTGCCGCTGATGGTAGGAGCACCATATTGGAATGTGGTGTACGACTTGCCGTAGCCGAATGGATAGAGAGGCGCATTGTCGATGTCGAGGTAGTTGCTGGTGAACTTGCTGAACCATGTCTTGTTGGGGCGGCCAGTGTTGAGGTGGCTGTAGTAGATAGGAATTTGACCTACGCTCTTAGGCATTGTCACGCTGAGGTGACCGCTTGGAGCCACGTCGCCGAACACCACGTCGCAGATGGCATCGCCAGTTTCGCTACCGCCGAACCATACGTTGAGAATGGTGCTGAAGTTTTCCTTTTCCCAGTTCATCACAGTGGCACGGCCAGTGAAGTTGAGCAGCACGATAGGCTTGCCAGTAGCTTTGAGGGCAGTGAGCAAGTCTTTTTGTGCGTCGAGGATTTCGAGGTTGGTGCGGCAGCTGCTTTCGCCAGTCATTTCGCTTGGCTCGCCAATGCAAGCCACCACCACATCGGCCTCTTGTGCAATCTTCACTGCTTCGGCACGCATCACGTCGGCATCGCGGTTGTCGCGCATTTCACGGCCAAACATGGTGCTGTTTTTCTCCATGATAGAATCGTAGCACACGTTGCAGCCCTTAGCGTAGAGCACTTCTGCCTTGCCCTTCACGGCTTCGGTCATGGCTTCGCGCACGGTTTTGTACTTGTCCATAGCGGCTGCCACGCTCCATGTGCCAGGCATATTGGTGCGAGTGTCGGCAAGTGGACCAACGAGCGCAATCTTGCCCTTCTTTGCCAATGGAAGCACATTGTCGCTGTTTTCAAGAAGCACGAAAGTTTCGGTAGCCAACTTGCGGGCTGCCGCACGGTGCTCGTCGGTGTAGATTTCAGTCTTGGCTCGCTTGCTGTCGAAGTAGCGGTATGGGTCGTCGAACAAACCGAGTTTGTATTTAGCCTCAAGAATGCGGCGGCAAGCAGCGTCGATAGTCGCCATGCTCACCTTGCCTTCGTTGAGCGACTTTTCGATAGTGCCCAAGAAACCGTCCGCCACCATGTCCATATCTGTGCCGGCGTTGAGCGCGAGGGCAGACACGGTTTGGAGGTCGCCCATGCCGTGGGCAATCATTTCGCTGATGGCAGTGTAGTCGGTCACCACAAAGCCCTTGAATCCCCACATGTCGCGGAGCACGGTGGTCATCAACCACTTGTTGCCAGTGGCAGGAATGTAGTCAACGGTGTTGAACGAAGTCATCACCGAAGCCGCGCCAGCATCCACGGCTGCCTTGTAAGGTGGGAAGTATTCGTTAAACATACGCACGTGGCTCATGTCGGCGGTGTTGTAGTCGCGACCAGCCTCAGCTGCGCCATAGAGGGCGAAGTGCTTCACACACGCCATCATGGTGTTGGGGGCGCTGAGGTCGGTGCCTTGGTAGCCTTCCACCATAGCTTTGGCGATTTGTGAGCCCAGATAGGGGTCTTCGCCACCACCTTCAGCCATACGGCCCCAGCGTGGGTCGCGGCAGATGTCCACCATAGGGCTGAAAGTCCAACAAATACCGTCGGCGGTCGATTCCACTGCGGCGATGTGCGCCGAGTTGCGAATGCCGTCCATATCCCACGACATCGACAATGCCAAAGGAATAGGGAACACGGTCTCATAGCCGTGAATTACGTCCATACCGAAGAACAAAGGAATGCCCAAACGGCTCTGCTTTACGGCAATCTCTTGCACTTCGCGGATTTTGTCCACACCTTTAAGGTTGAACAAACCGCCTACTTGACCTTTCTTGATTTTTTCAGCCACGTCGCTGCTCTTAGCCGATCCGGTCACGATTTCGCCCGATACGGGGAGGTTGAGTTGGCCGAGTTTCTCTTGAAGGGTCATCTTCGACATCAAATTGTCGATAAACTTGTTCATCTTAGCCTCGTCGGTTTTTGCCGATACGCTGAGCGCGGCAAGAGCCATCACGAGCAATAAAAACTTTTTCATACTGTCAGGTTTTATTTGGTTATTTATGTTATTGTTCTACTGTGAAATCCAATTTTTTCAGTCCTTCTTTCACCTCTGGGCAGTTCATAAACAATTTCCAGAGCAGACCGGTGCGGTAGTTCTCAATCATAGGAGCGATGGTGCACTGGTCGATGGCAAGGTAGCGTGGGAGCGTCCACTTCGCCTTTTCGCTAAAGGCATCGTAGAAGCCGTATTTGCCCCAAATCCAACTGCCCTTCTTCCAGAATCCCCTCAGCGCAGCCATCGACTGCTCAGGAGTGTAGGGGAACGACGAGAGTGCGGCGGTGGGGGTGATTACGCCTAAATCGTTGTTGGGCGCGTGTGCCGAGTAGCCGCCTACCGAATAACTTGCGGTCAAGCCCCAGCAGTCGGCGCCATATCCGTCGTAGCCTTTAGGGTTAGCCACGCAATAGTCGTAGTCGCTGAGCACATGGTTGCGCATGGCGGTCCAATAGTCGGCGTAGCGGTCCTTCAAACCCTTAGGGCAAAGACCAATCCAACTGTAGTGCGCCCAGAAGAGCGGTCCGCCAGTTTGCTCTGCGCCATTGTGCTTCAGCAGCAATGGGTGGCCATAGGGGGTCGCGTCGGTGGTGATAGCACCGTTGCGTGCCCACCCCTTGTGGTAGCATGAAGCAGGGACGCTATGGGTGGGCGATGCCGCAGCGAGTATATATACAATCATGCACTCGTTGTAGCCTTCGAGAGGGAAGTTCATTTCCCAGCCGTATTCAGGCGACCAATGCCAATATATCACGTCTTTTCCACCGTTGCGATACCAGTCGAAATCCATATCGTGCCAAAGCACGTTGATTTTCTCGGCAAGCGCTTTCTCATCGGCGTTGCCATTCTTGAAATATTCTCTCACGCACAGCAGGCTTTGCATCATGAAGCAACTCTCCACCAAGTCGCCACCGTTGTCCTTCTGTCCGAAAGGCACCACCTTGCCAGTGGGGCCGTTGAGCCAGTGTGGCCATACGCCATGGAAGCGGTCGGCTTTGGTGAGGTAGTCCACAATCTTGGTGAGGCGCGCCACGCCCTCGCTTCTGCCGATAAAGCCGCGGTCGATAGCCACGAGCAATCCAGCCACGCCGAAGCCGCTGCCGCCGGTGGTGACCACGTGCTTATCGTTGCTGGGGTAGATGCCGTCGAGGTGAATGCGTTCGGGGGCCAGACCGGAGGTAGGCTCTGCGCCCTCCCACATATAGTTGAAGTGCACTTTCTGAATGTAGTCGAGGAAAGCGTCGTCGTTGGCAAACGAACTTGGGCGGTTAGGCACAATGGGGTCTTGCCCCGTGTTTGGAGGCTCTGGTACAGGGTTTGCCGTAGAACTGCACGCAGTGAGCAGCATAGCAACGGCAGCCAGTGTATAAATAATTCGGTACATAGTAGTATTTGATTAGTTGTTGTTTATTTTGCTGGGGTGTAGGGAAGGGTGAGGTTGGCGGCAGGAGTGTTGGTGAAGTTGCGCTTGATGCTGACGTGCGCCTTTTGGGTGGCTTTGTCAAACTCCACGGTCACGGTTTCGCCAGAGATGAAGTCAACCCAGTAGGTGTTGATAACTAATTTGTTGCGGTTCTCCCAGCAGTAGCGTGCGGCGGTGGTGAATGGCTTGTTCAACCCTTTGAACACGCTCTTTGGGTGGATAGAGTAGGGTGGCTGCACGGTGCTGCTCGCATAGTGCCACTGGGCAGGAGCGGCGGTGATGGTGCGGCCGTCGAAGGTGTATTGCAAATTGCCGTCGGCACCGAATTGCAGGGCAAAACCGTCGTGCAATGCGATTGATGGCTTGGCTTTCACCTTCACGCCCTTTACGGTGCGCTGACTGGCTGATGCGGTGAACTTGTCGAGCGCCTTTTGCTGGGCAGCGTCGAACTTTAATGGACCATTGTCGGTAGCCACCTGCTTGATGAAGCGGAAAGTGGCGTCGATTTCCTCGTAGCCCTTCATGCTTGCGCCGTTGAGCACCACCACCATATCTTTTTCAGGCACCACGAAGATGTATTGGCCCAAAGCGCCGTCGGCGCAGAACGATCCGGGAATCTCGCACAGCCACAGTTGGTAGCCGTAGCCCGGATTTTGGATATTCTTCTTTGGATTGTCGGTAAATGGCACTTTGTGACATTGAGTCGCGCGGTCAATCCATTCGCGCGATATGAGTTGCTTGCCGTTCCAGTTGCCTTTTTGCAAAAGGAGTTGGCCAAATTTTGCTTCAGATTCGGCTTGGATACGCATACCCCAACCACCGGTGTTCACGCCTCTTGCGCTCTGCTCCCATTCGGCTTCGGTGATGCCGAGAGGAGCGAAAATGCGCTCTTGGAGCAGTTGGAGCACGGTGTGTCCGGTCACTTTTTGTACGATAGCCGAGAGCATGTAGGTGCTCATGGAGTCGTAGAGGAATTTTTCGCCCGGCTCGTATTTAAGGTGCTTAGCGAGCCATGTTTTCTCCCACTCGGTGGTGATGGAACGCATGTTCCAGTCGGGAATGATGCCCGACGACATGGTGAGCAGGTTGTGAACGGTCATCTTTGCCAAGCCATCGCTGATGGTGTCGGGGAGAAATTCGGGGAAAAACGTGGCAACACGGTCGGTCACGCGCAGGCGATTGTCGTCGATGCACAGCCCCACAGCCATACTGCAAAACGTTTTGCTTGCGCTATACAGCGTGTGCGCGTCGATTGCACGGAATGGAGCGGGGTGCAACTCGCTAATCACCTTGCCGTGGCGCATCACCACCACATGGTGAATCTCGGTTTGCTCCAGGCTCATGAGCGAGGTGTAGAGTTGAAGCACAGCCTTGGCTTCCACGCCCTCTTGGGCTGGATTGCTGCGAGAAATGGTGTTGGTTTGCGCAAATGACAGTTGCCAGAGCACTGCCAGTATCACGAAAGAGGTGAGCCGTTTGAAAATTGCCATCGTTGGTGTCGTTTTTTTTTAGTTGTTTAGTTTCTGATTTTAAAAAATAGGGTGGGTAAATGTTGTGTCGTTCACCAACCCACCCTATTAACGAAAGTTTTTTATATTGCGTATGAAAAAAAACGTCAATATTGGATTTGTGCAATCACAGGATAGTGGTCGGAAAGGTAATGACCTTCGGGTTTGTCCTGAATCACACGGCAGCGCTTCACATCGAAAGCCTTGCTCACGAACACATAGTCGAGAAGTTCCAGTTCCTCAGGCTTGGCTCTGCCATAGTCGTGGTATGAGAATTTTGGTCCATACACGATGGGTGAGAGTTGGTAGATGCTTTTTAGCCCAGCTGCGTTCAAGATGTCGAATGGAGCGGTAGCGTCGGTGCAGTTGAAATCGCCAGAGATGAGCAATGGCAATTTTGGTGCAATCTGCTTAGCCCTTTCAAGCACGAGTTTGATGCCCTCGCGGCGCGCCTTCACGCCGTCGTTGTCGAGGTGGGTGTTGAAGTAAGCAATCTTCTTGCCTGTTTTGCGGTCTTTAAGGATTGCCCAAGTGGCAATTCGGGGATATGAAGCGTCCCACCCTTTCACACCGTAAATGTTTGGATTCTCCGATAGAGCGAAATTTCCTGACTCAATCAGCACGAATCGATTTTTTTTGTAGAAAATAGGGCAGTGCTCGCCTTCGTTTTTACCGTCGTCGCGGCCTGCGCCCACGTGTCCGTAGTTGGATAGGTTGGCATCAAGGTCGGCAAGTTGGTCGGGTCGCACTTCTTGCATTCCAATCAAGTCGGGTGAATAGTATTCAAGCATCTTGATGTTGTCGGCACTGCGGTTGGTCCATTTGTTCACGCCGTCGTCCGCACTAAGGCGAATGTTGTACGTCATGATACAAATGTCGGTCTTGCTTTTGGCAAGCGCATGGGAAATTCCCAGTATCACGAGAGATACGATGAATAATGCTTTTGCGAATCTTGTCATGATAGTGCTTAAAAGAAAGAGGGGGCAGGTGGGCATTTGATTTCACCAGCCCCCTTCGAGTTAGTTATGGTTTAATGCCTGCGTGCGGCATTATTCCGAAATCATTTAGGTTCCTTTTCCAGGTCGGGAATGTTTTCGATCTGGGTAGCAGGAAGTGGCCAGTAGGTCTTTTCTGCTGTCCAGCCTTTAGGACCGAGCACAGCGGCAGCCTTGCCAGTGCGCACGAGGTCGATGTAGCGAGCACACCATTCACCGCAGAGTTCCATACGGCGCTCGTCGAGGATTTGGTCGAGGGTCACACCGGTGAGGGTAGGCATGTGAGCGCGGGTGCGAACTTCGTTGAATGAAGCGTCGCCGCTCTTTCCGTTTCTAACCTTTGCTTCGGCATTGATAAGGAGCACTTCAGCATAGCGGAGAATGCGCACGTTGTTGTTGCGACCCCAAGAAGTGGTACCTGCGGTCATTTGGTCGTAAGGGAGGTAGCCCTTGCCGTTGTAGTTGTGGCCTTCGTTAGGATTCTTGGTGCAAACGTCGCCGCTTGGAGTAGGCACGCCAGGGATAATGATAGAAGTGGTGTAACGAACGGTTTCGCCACGGTTCTTAGCCCAGTTCACGAAAGAGTCTTCATACTTCATGAAGCCCCAGCCACCGAAAGTCTTGCCGGTAGCCTCGTTCTTCATAGCGCAACCAGCGAAGTTGAACCATTGGTCAACGCCAATGTAGTCGCCGCTTGGGTTACCGAAGTCAGTGCATTGGATTTCGAAGAGCGATTCGTCGCAAAGTTTGCCAGGAATCTTAAACAGGTTGTAGTAGTCGCTGTAAAGCGAGAATTTCTTGCTGGTGATGATTTCATCAGAATACTTTTCAGCCTTTTCCCAGTTGCCTTGCACCAAAGCTGTTTGTGCAGCCACCATGGCAGCGGTGTAGTAAGTCACGGCACCGTTGTGAGGCATTTGGTTAGGACGGCACTTGCTCGTGGCAGCCATTTCGCCCATTGCGGTTTCACATTCGGAGAGAATGTAGTTGAGCACGGTTTCTTGCTTGCTGCGCACGAAGTCGGTCTGGTTGTTGTTTTCGAGAATCACCACTGGGCCGAAGTTGTTGGTGAGCTGATAGTAAGCCCATGCACGGATAGTGCGAGCCTCGCCGCAGTATTGTGAATAGTTGGCAAGTTCTTGCGAGTTGCTTGGGTCGATGTGCGCCTTGTAGTTGTCGAGCGCTTCAAGAGCGGCGTTGCTGCTGCGAATGATAGAGTAGAAAGTTACCCATACATTGTTGAGCGCCCAGAAGCCGTTGTTGTAGTTGTAGTAGCGGCCGAAGTCCACTGCTGCAGCTTGGTCGTCGGTACGTCCCGACCACATGTCGCCATCGCGAGAGAACATCAAAAGTTGGTTAGCCCAGTGAGCGGCATAAGCGCGCACGTTGTTGTAAGTGCCAACCACAGGCTGATACATTTGAGCTGTGTTAGTATAGTCAACAGCTTCTACGTCTTGCTGATTTTCGGGATCGATGTCGATGAAATCAGAACATGACGCCATACCCAGTGAAAAAACAGTGGCTGGGATAAGATATGCTAAGAATTTCTTGAGTTTCATAATGTTTTTACGTTTTTAAGTTTCTGATTAGAAATCAATCTGCACACCGAATGTGTAAGTGGCTGTCAAAGGATAAGTTTGGGTGTCCCAACCTTCAGCGTCTGCCAATTCAGGGGTGAAACTGTTGGCCTTGAAAGTGGTGAATGGGCGGTCGGCTGTAGCGCTGATGCGAATGCCTGGCAGCGTGTAGTTGCCGAGCTTGATGTTGCGGAAGCTGTAGCCGAGGGTGATGTTCTGGATGCGGAAGTAATCGCTGCTTTCCACGAAGTAAGAAGCATTGTTACTGTCGCTCACGTTCCAACCCTTAATCAAGGCTGCTGCGCTTGGGTCGGTGTTGCTTGTGCCAGCACCGTGCCAGCGGTTTTCGTATTGAGCACGGTCGAAGTTGTAGTTAGATGCTGCGTAGCGGAGCGCGCGCTTGCGGTTCCAGAGTTCGCCACCTGCTTGGCCGTAGCAGCTGATGTTGAAGTCGAGAGCCTTCCATTGGAAGCCGAGGTTGAAACCGTAAGTCACATCAGGAACGTAACTGCCGAGGCATTGCTTGTCGCGACCGTCGATTGCGCCGTCGCCGTTCACGTCTTCATACTTGAAGTCGCCAGGCACGAGCTTGTTGGCCACTGCGATTGGGTCGGCTGCACATTCTTCAGGAGTTTGGTAAACGCCAATCACCTTGTAGCCGTAGTAAGAGTTCATCTTTTCGCCCACCTTTTGCACGGTCTTGCCACCCTTGATGATGTTGAGGTTGTTCAAGAGGCTTTTCACTTCGTTGTGGAGGTAGCCAATGTTGAAGCCCACATTATAAGAGAAGTCCTTGCTGAGTTTGTCAGCCCAGTTGAGTGAGAGGTCAACACCGGTGTTGAGGATAGTAGCATAGTTACCGGCGATAGTGGTGTTCTGCATAGGAATGGTTGGAGAAATCACAGCGTTTTCAGTCTTGCGATAATACCAGTCGATGTCGCCAGAGAGGCGGTTGTTGAGGGTGGCGAAGTTCAAGCCCACGTTGGTTTCGTTCACCACTTCCCAGCTGAGCCAAGAGAAGTTAGATTCGTAGGTGTAGCCATCGAGCACGGTGTTGCCGAATACGCCACGCACTGGTTTAGTGCTTGCGAAGCCAGCAGAAGCAGCAATCTTGTCGTTACCGAGCTTACCCCAGCTTGCGCGGACCTTCAAGTAGTCGAGCACGTTTTGGTCAGCCATGAAGTCTTCGTTGCTGATTACCCAAGCGGCACCCACTGATGGGAAGTAACCCCACTTTTCGTTGTACTTAGAAGAACCGTCGGCACGGAATGTGGCGGTGAGCATATACTTATCGGCGTAGTTGTAGCCCAAGCGAGCGAAGTAAGAGAGGCCGCGGTAGAGTGAGCCGTCGTCGCTCACGGTCACGCCTTCCTTGCTACCGAGGTTGAGGTACTTGTAAGCGTCCTTGCCTTCTGGCACGTTTTTAGCGGTGGCAGTGAGGAAGTAATAGCGTTCGTTACGCATTGAGAAACCAGCCATAGCGTTGAAGTGGTGCTTGTCGAATGTCTGGTTGTAGGTGAGCACGTTGTCCCATACCCACTTCTTGTAAGTGCTCTCGCTCTTGGTGAGAGAGGTTTGGTCGTTGTGTTGGTTCACTGAGCCTACGCAGTAGATAGGAGTGAACGCCACGCCCTTGGTGTTGGCATAGTCGTAAGCGTAGCTTGTGCGGAAGTTCAAGCGGTCTGGAACGAGTTGGAATTGAGCATAGAAGTTGCTGAGCACTTGGTAAGTGTCGTTCTTGCTGTCGAAGTAGTTGGCAGTAGCCACTGGGTTGTAGAAGTTGTTGGTCACGCCAATCTGTTCAGGAGAAGCATAGCCACCGGTGTAGATTTTAGAGTCGCGAGTGGTGTCGTACACTGGATAGATGCTTGGAGCGTTGAACGCCTGTTGCCATGCGTTGTTGTTAGGCACGCGTTGGTCGCCGTTGCTGAACACACCGTTGAAACCCACCTTCAACCAGTTGGTTGCGTCGAAGTCGAGAGAAGCGCGGAAGTTGAGGCGACGGTAGTAGTTTTCTACGTCCATTACACCGTCTTGAGCCAAGTAACTCATACCCACAGCGTAGGCAGTCTTTTGAGTGCCGCCGGTCACGCTCAGAGAGTGGTTGGTGATCATAGCGGTGCGAAGGAGTTCGCTGTACCAGTCGGTGTCGGCACCGAAGGTGAGGTCGTTCATGTTACCGCCCCAGTTCTTGATAGAGTTCTCAAACATGTAGCTGTAAGCGCTCTTGTCGGCTTCGGTAAGCATGGTGGCATACTCGTGTGAGTTACACATTTCGAGCACGTTGGTGGCCTTTTGGAAACCTACATAACCATTGTAGGTCACCTTAGCGTCTTGATTCTTAGCGCCCTTCTTGGTGGTGATGATAACCACACCGTTAGCAGCGCGCACACCATAGATAGCGGCAGCAGAAGCGTCCTTCATGATGGTGAGGTCTTGAATGTCGGCGTTGTTGAGGAAGTTGATGTTGTCGTAGAACATACCGTCAACCACATAGAGAGGGGTGGTGTTGCCGAATGAGCCCAAACCACGGATAGTAACGGTAGGACCATCGCCAGGAGTACCTGAGTTCACGATGTTCACACCAGCCACCTTGCCTTGGAGAGCGGTCATTGGTGATGATGATGGGGTGGCGATCAGTTTTTCGCCTTTCACTACTTCGATAGGAGCGGTGAGGTCTTTTGCCTTAGCGGCACCGTAACCAATTACCACTACCTCTTCGAGGTTTTGCACGTCGTCGGCAAGTTCGATTTTCATTTGGCCGTCGGCTGCTTTTACAGTTTTGCTGACCATGCCCACGTATGAGAAGGTTAGCACTGCGTTGTCTGGCGCATTACTGATAGTAAAGTTGCCATCTACGTCGGTCATGGCACCTAAGTTTGTACCGTTTACATGTACAGAGGCACCAATAACGGGCTGATTGACCTTGTCAACCACCGTACCTTTCACTGTGCGTGCCTGTATGCCGAGTGTTGCACACATACACACGAGTAAAAGTGTGAGTAATCTTTTATCCATTACACAATTTTAGATAGTTAGTTTATAAAGTTATTTATCTCAGTTTCTAAGGAACGGTTGCGTTGCTTACATGAGAAGAAACGACTTTTCGACAGCAAAGGAAATACCAAAATTTTTGCAACACAATTTTTTACATACTTACGTACTACTTTTATGTTTTTTAGCACTACGCTTTTACTACTATGGGGTGATGTAAGCGATTGTAAATAAAAATAATACGAGAAGTAAAAAATTTTACGATACTTTCGCACTACTTTCAAAAAAAATGAGTTTTTTCGTGCCGTATTACATCTTATGGCGAAAATTTTGATATGTGATGTTTTATTTTTAACTTTGCTCCGACCATTAATCATAACGCTTGAACGCTCATGGATATCGCTTTGAAAAAAGTTCGACCCTCGCATCTTCTTTTAGTGCTGGCGCTGGCACTCGTGGCGGCATCGTCACAGGCTGTCGCGTTTATGCCTATTTTGCACAATTTCGGAAAGAAAGTTTATGGTGGCGCGCTTCAGAACTGGGACGTGACACAGGGCAAGAATGGCGAGATATATGTGGGCAACTCCGCTGGCGTGCTCCGCTTCGATGGCTACACCTGGAAACTTACCCCTCTGCCTGGCGGTGGCGTGGTGCGCTCGGTGATGGCTGATGGCGACAGGCTGTATGTGGGCAGTTACCGTGAGTTTGGCTATTTCACCGCAGATGAATACGGCAACTACAAATACACCTCGCTCTATCCCGTAAATTTGCCCGACCAAGACGAGGAAATCTGGAATATCATGAAAGACAAGAACGGCGATATCTATTTCCAGTCGTTTTTCACATGGTTTCGCTACGACGGCAAGAAGGTGGGGCATCACTACGATATGAATATCCACCCTCTCTATTTCTTTGAGGTAGAGGGAAATATATATGCGCAACTCCTGAATGGCGACTTCTATCAGGTGCAGGGGCGGAAGTTTCGCCGCCTTATCAGCCGCCAGCAGGTGGGTGGCAGCCACATCGTGTCGGCAGTGTCGGCAGGGCGTGACAGAATGATTTTGAGCACGCAGTGGCAGGGGTTATATAAATATGAGAATGGCACTCTCACCAGCCTCCCCACCGAAGCCGATGCCGCACTCAAGCGCTCTAATGTGAACCGTGCCACCTTCGTGCCACACGATTCCACCATTGTGGTGGGCACCATTCTTGATGGCGTGTATGGCTTCGGGCTGAACGGAAAACTGAAGTGGCACTACAATATGAGTAACCGACTGGGCAACAACTCGGTGCTCGACGTGAAATGCGACGATGCCGGCAATGTGTGGGTGGCACTCGATGCCGGTGTGGCACTCATCAACTCCAGTTCGCCTTTCTCGCTACTCTCACCGGGCCATTCGGGCAAGGATTTCGGTATGGTGTATGGCGTGTATTCGCTTGCCGATAGACTGTATTTCGCTACCAATCAAGCCGTGTGGGCGCTGTCAAAGCCCACTGGCGAGTTTAGCATCATAACAGGCACAGAGGGGCAAAACTGGTTTGTGAACAATTTCAACAATCAAATCATAGCGGGCAACAACGAGGGTCCGAACCTGATTACCGGGCTTTCGTCGGCTCCGATTGCGCACACCAACCAAAGCAGCACGGCGATGCAGATTTGCAACATAGCCGGGCAGCGTGTGATGCTTGAATCGAGTTACTACAGCTTGCAAGTGTATAAGGAGGTGAACGGGAAATGGGCGTTCTCGCACTCGGTGGCTAATTTCCACGCCCCTGTGGCGCAGTTTGAGGTTGACCACTACGGCAATGTGTGGGCTTCGCACATGAGCCACGGACTGTTTCGCATCAACCTCTCCAGCGACCTCAAAACCGCCACCTACAAGCGATACGAGTATCTTGGTGGCGAGAAGGAGCTCGACCGTTTCCACGTGTTCAAGATGCGTGAGCGCGTGATTTTCTCCTATAACAAGAAACTCTACACCTACGACGACCTCAACGACAGCATCGTGCGCTTCAACGACTTAAAGGAAATTGAGAAAAGCGACATCTATTCAGCCACGAAGGTGGATGAGAACACCTATTGGATTTCCACATCAAAGGACTTCGTGCGTGTGCGATGGAACGGCAAGCGGTATGTGGCGCTCAACAATGTGGCTCCGTCGCTGTTTGGGCTCGACAACAACGACGAGACCAACACCGTGTATGTGGATGGTGGCATGGCATACTTCTGTCTCAACAATGGCGTGGGCAGATTCAATATGGCGCAAGCCCAAGCGCGCAAGCAGCAGAAATACAGTTTGCGTGTGCTCAACGCCCTCACCACCGACAACCGTGGCGTGACCCGTAACCTGCCTATCGCTGGTGGTGGCGACATTGAGTCGAACATCACCATCACGCTCACATATCCTAACTACAGTTTCGAGCCGCTGCGCTTCTGCTACCACCTGAAAGGCGGCGGCATAACGGTTGACAATGAGTTGGACGAGCCTGTAATCACTTACAATTCGCTCTCGTATGGCGACTATCACCTCACCGCCACGGTGAAGAGCGTAGATGGCACCGAGTTGGCTACGGTGGAATACAGTTTCTCCTATCCGCGCCCATGGTATTTGGCGTGGTGGGCAATACTGCTGTATGTGCTGATGTCGGTGGCGGCTATCTACCTATTCGTGCGCAATCGCACAAGGAAAACTGCACGCGACATGCAACGCCAATACGAGGATAAAAAACTCCAGCAAGACATTAAAATGCTTGAGCAAGAAAAGATTATCGCCGAGCAGAAACAGCAACTCCTGGAAGCCCAACTCAACGATAAGACCAAGGAGGTGGCTTCGATGGCACTCGATGCCATGGCGCGCAACCAGGCGATTGAGGGCATCAAGACTGCGCTGCGCGATAAGCACCGAAAGGGCAGCATCAGCCAGAGCGATATGCAGTCGATGCTCACCCAACTGGGCGCAAATGCCGATAGCGACAACTTCTGGGAACTGTATCAGAACAATTTCAACCTCATTCACAAGAATTTCTTCAAAAACCTGAAGGAGAAATATCCGTCGCTCACACCCAGCGACTTGCGATTCTGCGCTCTGCTGCGCCTCAACCTCTCCACCAAAGACATCGCCAAGTTCACCCAACTCAGCGTGCGTGGTGTGGAAGGCGCCCGCTACCGCCTCCGCAAAAAATTCAACCTCGACGAAGGCACCTCCCTCATCGACTTCCTCCTCTCCTTCCAATAATCCCCCTCTCAATAAATCACCCCCATGCTGAAAATCCCGTAGGGATTAGATGTGTGTAGGCAGGTATGCAGGAAAGATGTAATGGAGCGAAACGAAATGTAGCATAACCGAAGCGAAATGCCTGCAATTGGTGCATAACAAATAAGCATCAATGATAATGCCAAGTTGTTTCTATAGCATCACTTTCGGCTTCGTCCAATATTTCTTCCCAATGTTTACCAAATTTGCTTTCCATCGTATATTCAAATCTCTCTGCTTCGCTCCAATCGTTGTTAGCTATTGCAAATGTTAAGCTCAACACAAACGAGACAATAAATGCATTCCTTACTAATGGCCACGTTATATTCTTCTTTAGAGAAACAATAGCCAAGATCAAAAAGAAAGTTCCTATAGGAATCGCATAATACATCTCCTTATGTGGAGCCTCCATATAGTTCAATAGATGCCCATATTTAAGATGTAAAGATACTGCACTTAAGGAGCACAATAAAAAAAGAACATTCAGCGTGTTGTAACAAATGTATGACCACAAGGTTGTTGTATTTAAAAAGAAACCAAACCATTTGTCGTGTTTGTAAGCACAACGAGCAAATAGGGCACCTATATTCCCAAATACTTTGTCGCGAAATGCCGTACTTTCTTTAACTTTGGATAAATATTCATCAATCTCACTTTCAAAGGTTTGTTGATCAATAAATGTTCTAATAAGTCTACCTTGTTTGCTATCATTATAAAGCCAGTTAAAGATGGAATATAATTTATACTCAATTTCTTTGCCACGTTTGATTCTTTCATCGCAATCTCGGGGGTTACGCTTATTCTCAGAAATCACCTGTAAAATCCCATATAAAACTGCGATAATCGACATCAAAATAAAACCTGTATAAAAACAATTCATATTCTTAGTAATGGATAACCTATTTCAAGGTTGATATTGATTTGTTCATTATATGTCTGATGTTGGCTATAGAAGAAACCAACTTATATAAAACGGGATTAAAGATGATTTAATAACCAAAATATGCGACCAACAGGTGAAGCCGCCTGAAATTCAGAAAGGTATAGCAAAGAGTGACACATAGATTTCCGAAGAAAGCCCACCGCAATAAAATACACTCCAAGGACTAATGTTATCAAAATGTATTTGGATGAATCGTTACTGATACCATAGCCAAAAGCAGAAGAAAAAGCAAACCATAAAGAAAGAATTATGGCAAGAATACCCACCAACTTCAAAACCCAATGGTCATAGTGTTTAACCTTTTCAGTTCTTTTGCCCTCAAGGTGAAGTTCCCAGCATATCAGAACATAGCAATAGAAATATAATAGAAATAGGAGATCAATAATCTCTGAATGTTTATTAAACCAAAGTAAGTAAATAAAGCCACATAAAGCACAAGATTGGATAGCGTAGCCCAAAGTTTCAAGGATTGTTGTAGTAATTTTATTCATTTGTTTTAATACTTAAGCATCTGTTGCCTCACGGTGCTGTTTGTTGTTTTTAGTTTAAAGTTGCGAAGTTTTAACACGTCAAAACCAAAGAGCAAAAAGGTGCGCCTTCATCATCATTTGTCTGATAAAGATTCTTTAAAAACAGAGAAGCCAGCACAAAACACTATTGAAAGTAAGACAAAGATGATGTTCATCAAGTTTCCATAAGTGCTGCGTTCTTGCCAGTTAAGCACCAAGGTAACAATCTCAAGGATAGTAAGTGTGATTGCAATGGGCAGACATATATTGCGGATCTGTTTAGATGGGCACAATAAATAGCCAACAAAAAAAGACGCACATGCCGATAGACCGAAAGCCAATAAAAGTATGATTGTTTGACATATATAACCAATGATTGATGAACCTACTTGGTGGATAGTTTCTTGAAATTCAAAAAGATATAGTCCAGGATTGTCAAACTCGAACATAAAAAATTGCATAACAGCATAAAGAAGGAAGAGTAGGATATCAAATATGAAATCAAAGGAGAGAACTGCAATAGGAACATAGCCCACCCAACCCAGTGCATTCTTTAATGCAATTGAAAACTTGTTCCATTTCTTATAATGGAGCGACCAGCTTAATAGCGAACAAAGCAAATAGCCAATAGCTACTATTGCAATAGCACACAAAAATCCATATAATGTATAATTGCTCATATTCTAATTTTAAAAAAGATAATTATCCTAATTGAAAACTATTAAACATCTTTATATCCGATATTATGGTAGTATCGATAATAAGGAAGGTATAACCAATAATTTTGGAAACAAGTTCCAATTATTTCAATTTAACGACTGCCTAAATAGAGAATAAAGCAAATAATCAATTATGGTCACCATGATAAGCCACAGAATGCCGTCCTTTACATAGTCATCCATAATACCCTTCATTGTAAGTCTTAGATGTTGTTTATTGACTGCATTTTTCTTTCCATCATTGCTTGGATGTCTTTCTTAATTATTCTGTCCATTTCTAACTGATCCATTTCTTTTGGGAATTTCCAAGACAATTCTGATGCACCCCACATTGGGTGATTTGCTTTCATTTCAATCTTTACATAGTTACCATGTTCTTTAATAATGTAGTAATTATACAAATATGTCTCTCCACAACTCGATTCACCTATGGTAATTACTTTTTTTGTGTCTTCATACACACGACTGTCAGGATGCGCATGAAGTATAATGTCAACCAATGTCTTATATTTATCTGCCATCGGCTTTGCTTTTTCCTCACGATATATTGATCTGCGGCACGCACCAAAAACTATTAAACAAGGGCCAAAAATAAATAGGATTACAGCATTATGTGCAGGCTTGCCAGATTCAATCGCTATCAACAAAGGAGTGAGAATAGAAAGAATGCCAAACACAATCAAAACTATATAATCATAGTGCTTCACCTGTTCGGTTCTTCTGCTCTCGATGCGAAACTCCCACTCTATCAAAGCGAAGCCTACAACAAACATTATGACTCCAGTCACAAACGAAGTTAGAATGTCTCCTGTGATGTGACTGCCGAATATTTCACAAAAGGCAAATGCCTCTAAGGAATAGCCCAAAGTCTCAAGAATCGTTGTCGCAATTTTTTTCATTAGTTTTTTATTTTAGCAGCCCATGGCTCCTGGGGGTGTTTGGTGTTGTGGTTGGATTAGTTTTATATATCTATATAAAAAAGCGTGGAAACTGTATATACTAAAACAACAATGATTCGACTTGATTAATTTTGACGATAATACCTGCAAATAACTGATAATAAGGAAAGAAAGTGCAAAAACCAAATCATAAATAGATTTAAACGAATCATAGTTTATTGGGGATATGTGGGAACATTTACGGGAAAGATATTACCTTTGTGGCTGAAATAAAAAACATAGGGACATGAAGATTACCATCATCACAAAGGAATGCAAGACCAAAGACAAAGACGCTCCTGCAAAAGCCAATCTTTGTTTTCGACTCCGAGATAAGGATGTTGACATCAAAGTCCGTTCCGACATTGAGGTTATGCTTGACTATTGGGACAATGATGCACTTTCCTATCGAAGGACAAAGAAATTACCATCTGACGAGCAGAAGAAAGTCAAGTTTTTGGTGCAGACCATTACAACGGCTCTTAGCGAGCAGTATAACTCTGCGACTGCTGATGTTGCATGGATGAAGAATGTGATTGATGAATGTGTCAATTCAACTTCAAGGTCAACAGAGACATTGACTACAGTTGTTTCGAGAATGGAACAATACATTGCGGAACATCCCATGAGTCCGAAATCAGCACTCGTTTATAAACCAACAATCAAGAAGCTTCAACGCTATGAAGCCTACAAGAGGGAAGTAGAAGGAGAGGAAGGCTTCACGCTCTATTGCGAGACTATCCGTCCCGAAGACTACCTTGATTTTAGAGAGTATGTCATAAACGAATATATTCATTACAATGACTACCCAGAGTTTTATGAACAGTTCAGCCTTGACATGCACCCTCCCAAGCAGATGTCAAGCACACAGATTATAGGTATCATGCATCATCTGCGTATTGTTGGGCATTGGTGCATCAAGATGGGGTTTACAACAAACCGCTCATGCGATGCGTTCACTATTCCTGCAGCGGTACAAGGCACACCTTTTTATCTGACGATAGAAGAACGTGACAAGGTTTACAATGCAAACCTACATAACAAGCCAGAGTTAGAAGTGTATCGTGACTTGTTCATCTTCCAATCAATGGTGGGTTGTAGAGTCGGAGACCTGTTTTCTTTTACCAAAGACAATATAGTCGGTGACATATTGCAGTATCTTCCACACAAGACCATGCGCAAACGGTCGCAGACCGTGAGCGTCCCGCTTACCACAAAGGCTATGGAAATATTAAAACGTTACGATGGCAAGCAAGAAAAGCTTCTGCCGACAAAGCAAGTGTATCAATACAACGAGGGCATCCGTGCCGTGCTTCGAGAATGTGGCATTAACAGAATGGTTACTATCCTTGACACCGTCACAGGAAAGGAGGTTCAGAAGCCAATATGTGATGTTGCTACAAGCCACATGGCAAGACGCAACTTTATCGGCAACCTATACAAGAAAGTGAAAGACCCCGAGCTTGTGAGTTCCATGACAGGACATGTAAACGGAAGCAGAGCTTTCGCCAGATACAGAGAGATTGATGAGGAAACGAAAGTAAATCTTGTCAACCTCATCAACTAACGTTTATACAATCTACCAGTTATACATCATTATATATAGAGTAGCATGAAAGTAACAGCATTCATCCGAGAAACCTCGGCAAAGAACAACATAACCGACCAGGCGCACGTTTATTTCCGTGTGCGTGACGGCAAGACTGACATCAAGGCTGTCAGCGAGTTATCCATCAATCCTAATCATTGGAGCGCGGAACGGCAGGGTTACAAGACACGTGTGGCTCTTGTAGCGGAGGCAAAGCGCACGGCATTCGACAAAGCCGTGCAGGACTTGACGGCGCTTATATCCGCACAATATTATCATGGAGCGGACAGCCGTTGGCTAAAAGGTGTTATTGAGGAGTTTCATCATCCAAACATCAACATCCGCCAAGGCAGAAAAGGTGACGAATACAGCCTTGTGTACCAATGCCAACAGTATGCCGAGAACCATCCGATGGAAAAGGAATCCATAAGGCATCATGAGCATAACGTACGTAAGCTGCAGCACTTCGAGCGTTTCCAAAGGAAAATCATGCGTAGACGAGGTTACACCATGCGACTTGATGCTATAACAGCCGATGACTTGCGTGAGTTTCATAAATATCTGGTAAACGAGGCTGGATATTATGAGCATTACCCTCAAATCTTCGATGACATAGATGAGCGTTTCAAACCACGCCAACTAACGGAAAACTCCATCAATACTATATTCAGAAGAATACGCACAGTTGTGAACTGGTGTTTGAAGCATAATATCACGACAAACGACCCTTTCGCCACCTTTGAGATGCCTAAGGTGCTGGACAGTCCTCCATTTTATCTGACACTTGAAGAGCGTGACAAAGTCTATTATGCCGACCTCAGTAACGAAACGCCATCCACACAAGTATATCGTGACATATTCATGTTTCATTGTCTCATCGGATGCCGTGTGGGAGACCTTGAAAAGATGACACGTGCCAACATCGTTGATGGTGCTGTAGAATACATTGCAGAAAAGACAAAGAACCACAAACCACGCACCATCCGAGTACCGCTCAATGATAAGGCGAAAGCGATTCTCGCTAAATA
>ENA-UERK01000647-UERK01000647.1-human-gut-metagenome-genome-assembly--contig:-NODE-647-length-28852-cov-4.780539_pt1 | contig 28852 bp, 29 predicted proteins | sample MGYA00242957_ERZ507957 | MGnify/ENA primary metagenome ERZ507957 (study PRJEB26167, sample SAMN06115538) | human gut metagenome | host: Homo sapiens | place: China:Heilongjiang | collected 2015-11-06...
TATAATGATTATATGATTTATCCGGATTGTCATCGAGAATGATATTTTTGATTTCACTTAGAAGTACCTTTGCTTTTACACCGAATAGAATACGGGTTAATAAAAATGCCTGCTCCGGCAGATAATATCTGTAATTGTTTTCACCTATATGAGCAGGCTTAAGCAAACCAATTCTGTCATAATGCTTTAGAGTATCAATAGGTGTATGGGTAAGTGTACTGAAGTCTTTTATGGTGAGGTAATTATTTTTTTTCATTTTTGGAAAAACCTCCTTGACATGTGAGTTACTCACAGCATTATAATAACATTGTTTACTAATGAAAGCAATTACCAATTTGATGAGTAGGATATTTGCTTTTTGAAATCAGATTACTATATTTTACAATGAAGTCAAGAAAGGGTGTATCGTGAATTGAAGAAGAGAAATTTATTAAGTACAGCAGTAACATTATCAGTATTAATGAGTGCTTTCGCTGTAAGCGGAGCATATGCTGCTGAAAAAATGAATCAATACAATTTAAGTGAGGTTGTTGTTGAGGCTGAACGCGGAAATCTTGCCGGCGGCATGATGCAGACAAGACAAAAAGTAGGTATGTTTTTAGGTGAAAAGGATACCTTGGATGTTCCTCTGCATGAGGTTACCTTTACTAAGGAAGCTTTAGATATATATTCTCAGCCTGGCAGAGGTATGCTGGATACCTTGGCTCTTGATCCCGCTGTAAGAGCTTCTCATGGTTCTATGGATACCAGCGTATCTATCAGAGGCTTATCCTCTCATGGCATGAAATGGACCTTGAATGGTGTACCGGGAATGAGCCATCAGATGCAGATGCCTTATAATTTTGTTGATACTGTTTCTGTTATTGCAGGTCCTTCAATCGGTATTACCGGTATGTCTACCAGCATGTCTACCCAGTCCGGCGGTGTAGTTAATATGGTAAGCAAAAAGGCTCAGGCTGAGCCTAATGCAGATTTAAAGCTTGGCTGGAGCACTAATAATTATTTGACACAGAGTATTGATGTAGGCCAACGCTTTGGCAAAAACAAAGAATATGGCATTCGTATCAATGCTATGAATGCATCCGGCGATTTGTCCGTTGAAGGTACCCATGATTTACAGCGCAATGTTTATATTAACCTTGATAGAGTCGGCAAGCACAGCAATACGAATTTGCTGGCAGGCTACGATTATGATAATGAAGACGGCCGTTCTAATACAATTAATCTTGCAGGTAACATGAATTCTTTACCGGGAGTACCTAATAATAAAAAGAATTTATCACCGACATGGTCTAATGATACATATAAGAACTGGACTGCTGTATTGAATCATGAGCAGAAATTTGCCGATAATATGAGTTATTTTGTTAATGCAGGCTGGCATAAAGAAGATTATACAAGCTGGCTGCAACAATGGTCCGGCCGTGCTCTTATTGACGATAAAGGCAATTATAAAGGCACTTATACCCAAATGCCGGTATATCATTCTACACATTACTTTGGTGCCGGCTTAAAGGGTAATTTCGATATCGGTAACTTCAAAAATGAATATGCGCTTAATATTGACCGCAGCTGGTTCCGCAGAGCACGTGTTAATAATGTTACTGCTTCCAACAAGTATTCTGTCAGTGGCAACATTTATACAGGATGCACTACTCCGAAACCGAATATTACCTGGGATCCGGTTACCAAGCAATATACAACAGTTATGACAGGCTGGAGCCTGATTGATACTTTGACAACTAAGGATGGCAAGCTGGCTATTACAGGCGGTGTTCATCATCATAGCGTTGACACTTCTCATAATGATGACAAATCTGCGAGCGGCAGACGCGATCAAAGCTCTGCAACCTCTCCGATTTGGGGCTTGACCTATAAAGTAAATCCGAATACCACTGTTTATGCTAATCATACAGAAACCTTCAGTGAAGGCGGCGTAGTGTCACCTGGTTATTTGAATGAGGGCAGCACTATTCCTCCTTCTAAAACCAAACAGAATGAGATTGGTGTAAAAATGAAGAGCGGTGCTTTCCTGCATACTTTAAGTGCTTTTAAAAATACTCAGCAAAGCAGTATTACTGTTCCTGACAGCAAAGATCCCAGCAAATTCTGGTACACTTTGAATGGCGAAAATGAATATAAAGGAATTGAATATTCTGCAGTAGGTGCTTTAAGTGATAAATGGGATATGATTTTCGGTATTGCTTATATGGATGCAGAAAAAAGCAAAACTCAGGGCGGAAAAAATGATGGACGCAAGGTTTGCGGTATTCCCAAATGGAGCGGAGACCTGGCTTTAACTTATAAACCTGATAAAGCTACGAAATTCATCAGTCGTCTAAATTATACCGGTAAGACACGTATCCATGATACCAGCAGCTATGCAATGCCAATCGGTATTTCTTCCATTACTTTGTTAGATTTGGGTGCAAGCTATGACACCAAGATTGCCGGTTATGATGCTACTATTACAGCTATGTGCTATAATGTCTTCAACAAGAATTATTGGTACGCTAGCGGTGATAACAGTGTTGGCCTTGGCGCTCCTAGAAACTTTATGGTTACAGCAAACTTTAAATTTTAATTAGCTTTGTAATTCAGGCAGGAGTGTTTTCCTGCCTGAATCTTTCAAAAGAGGATTTGTATCAGTATGAAGCGTAAATATATTTTAATGTTTTTTCTATGCTGCTTGTTTATTAGTGGCTGTAAATCAATAGAAACTGATAGGCATCCGGCTTCAGATAAAGCTGTGGCTTTTAGCATTGAAAATTATGATAGCTCAATGAAACCACATATATATAAGTTTACGCAGCATCCGCAGAGAATAGTTGCTTTATGGCAGAATTCTATAGAAACGCTTATAGCTTTAGGTGCCGGTGACAAAATTATTGCTGTTGCCGGAGTATATAATGAAAAGCATTTAAATCCGGAATATTTGGAAGCTTATAAAAGGATTCCTGTCAGACAAACGCAGATTTTTTCTCAGGAAAATGTTTTGTTGATGCATCCGGATTTTATAGCAGGCTGGCTTTTCGATTTTACAGGTAAAGGAAGATCGATTGGTACCAGCAGCTTTTGGGAAGAACGAAATGTTAATGTTTATATGAATCTTATGAATGGTGCTGAATTTAAAGCGCATCATACAATAGAAGATGAACTGCAATATATTACAGATTTAGGAAAAATTGTCGGCAATGAGGCTAAGGCAGCAAGTCTGGCAGCAGGCATCAATAACAAAATATTGCGTTACAGACAGCAGCTTGCTGCAAAGAAACGTTTAAAAGTATTGGTAGTCAGCAATTTTGGTAAAACGATAACAATCTATACACCAAGAACATTAGCAGGAGATATTTTAACGAGACTCGGAGCAGATGTGATTGGCAAGCAACAGGAAGCTGTGGGAGAAAATGAATATATCAGCTATGAAGAAATTTTAACTAGCCAGCCTGATGTAATTTTTCTTCAATGTTCGCCTGAAAATGAAAATATGCTGCTTAAATCAGTTTATAACAATCCTGCTCTGCGAAATGTTAAATGTATAAAAAACAGGCAGGTTTACTGCATACCTTTTTATACAATAAGAAGTCCTGGTGTACGTATTGACGATGCAGTGGATATTTTTTCAAAGGGGTTAATACAAGGTAGTGAATATGACAAAGAATAAATTTATCTTACTTTTTTTATGCCTGATATTGCTTCTTATAGCAAGCTTTTTTCTTGCTTTAAGCTATGGCAATGCGCAAATTCCATTAGACAGCATTGTTGATATAGTAATAAATCATCTTGTTTACGGAATTAAATCTAACGATGAGAATGGGGCGTTGTATGATATTATCTGGCTTTTGCGTATGCCAAGGATTATTTTGGCGATTTGCGTAGGCGCAGGTTTATCTGTTTGCGGTGTTGTTATGCAGGCTATAGTAAAGAATCCATTAGCAGATCCGTATATTCTGGGAATTTCTTCAGGAGCTTCTTTGGGGGCGACAGCAGCAGTTTTGTTAGGGATAGGCAGTACACTTGGCGAAAATTTTATTGGCATTTCAGCATTTATGGGTGCCTTGGGGATTTCATTCTTAGTATTGTTTATAGCTAATCTTGGCGGACCTGCAAATTCGGTAAAGCTGTTGCTTGCAGGTATGGCTTTAAGCGCTATCTGCTCGGCTTTTTCCAGCTTTATAGTTTATTTTGCTAATAACATGGAAGGAATACAAACAATAACATATTGGCTGATGGGGAGCCTGGCTGGTGCAAACTGGCCTTTATTATCCAAATTAGTGCCTTTGATTTTAATTTGTATATTCTTATTATGGAGTCAGGCTAAAATACTAAATCTGATGCTTTTGGGTGACGATACGGCTATTACGTTAGGTTATAATCTGCAAATATATCGTCAGTCATATCTGCTGATAACGTCATTGATGATTGGCACTATTGTCTATGCTTCTGGAGTACTGGGATTTGTCGGACTGCTTATACCGCATTTGGTAAGAATGCTTATAGGTACAGATCATAAGTATCTTATACCTGTGTCTGCATTAATTGGTGCAATTTTTCTGATTGTATGCGATTTATGTTGCCGTATTATTTTGCCTAGAGCAGAATTACCTATAGGTTTATTGATTTCGTTAATTGGTGCTCCGACGTTTATTTATATGATGATAAGAAAAACTTACAGCTTTGGCAGTAAATAGAGATCTTTGAGGAAGGTAGCCTATATGGAAAAGACTATTTTGGAAAGAATAAAATGCTATTGGGAACAGCGTAGTGATGATTTCAGCAGGCAGAGCTTTGCGGAAATGCAGAATGAAAAATATGATTTGTGGAGTAATGAATTAAAACAGATTATCGGTGGCAGAACAGCGTTGAAAATTCTTGATGTTGGCACCGGCTCCGGTTATATGGCACTGCTGCTGGCAAGCGTCGGTCATTTGGTTACAGGAATTGATTTATGTGATAACATGATAGCTTCTGCTATAGATTTACGTAATCAATTAAATTTAGACGCCGATTTTTTGGTTAGTGATGCACAGCAGTTGCCTTTTGCGGATAACAGTTTTGATTTATTGATAACACGAAATTTGACATGGACGCTGCCAAATTTGGAAAAGGCGTATCATGAATGGTACAGAGTGCTAAAGCCGGAAGGTATTTTAGTTAATTTTGATGCTGATTTTGGCAAAAAAGATTTTACGGTACCTGCTAAGGGGCGTGTATCTAAACATGATCTGCATGGTGATTTAGACTGTGATCAGATAGAGGAATGTAATGCTATAAAGAATTCTTTGGATATCAGTAATCATAGAAGACCATTATGGGATGCTGCTTTGCTTCTGAAAACTGGATTCAGCAAAGTAACAATGGATTTAGCGTTAGGTTCAAGAATTAATCAGGCTCAAAAACTGAAAACACAGGGAATGTTTGGCGTATATGCTTATAAGTAAATGAGGCGGGTTTTATGGAAATACAAGCAAAATCGATATGCTTTTCAGTTGGAGAAAAAAGAATAATTGATTCTATAAGCCTGGATTTAAAAAATAATGAATTTATTGGCATTATAGGACCTAATGGCAGTGGTAAAAGTACTTTTTTGAAATGCTTGTACAGGGTATTAAAACCGAAGTCAGGAGCAGTATTGATTGACAATACGCCTATAACAAAACTGTCATATAAAGAATCTGCCAGAAAAACTGCTGTTGTTGCCCAACAAAACAATTCCGCCTTTGATTTTAAGGTGTTGGATATGGTTTTAATGGGACGAGCACCATTCAAAGGCTTGATGGAAGGTTATACTGATACTGATATAGTTTTGGCAACTAATAATTTAGAAATTGTAGGTATGAAAGCATTTGCAAACGAAAATTTTTCAGTTTTATCAGGTGGTGAGCAGCAGAGAGTAATTCTTGCACGCGCTTTGACACAGACGCCACAGTGCTTGTTATTAGATGAACCGACTAATCATCTGGATATAAAATACCAATTGCAGTTGCTGGATATCGTAAAAGGACAGTCTTGTACGGTATGTGCAGTGCTGCATGATTTGAATTTAGCTTGTAAGTATTGTGATAAAATAGCTGTCATTAAAGATGGTAAGTTGTTTAATTATGGTACTCCCAAGGAGGTTATAACAGAAAAGTTTATAAAAGAAGTATATGAAGTAGATAGCAAGATAGTTGATTTTAATGGAAGATTAGTTGTTATTTATAACTGATTTTCCGTTAAGTATACTCATACATCATCTCCTACAAAAAGCAAAATCAGCCTTTGAGCAAAAGCTCATTGGCTGATTTTGTGGTGCGCCCAGCATGGGCGATAACTAGGTGGTAAAAGTCCACTACGCGCTCGGTATCAGGAAGCGTTAGCCGAAGGCAAGGGTGTCTATCGTGTGTTAGCCGTCGATTACGAGTTTAAAAGACCAAAGCATTATGGTATTTGAACCGCCGTGTACCGAACGGTACGCACGGTGGTGTGAGAGGTCGGGAATTTTATTCAAAATTCCCTCCTACTCGATTGGGTTACTTATTAATTATAAAGATTATTGTATTTATCGTAGACAGAATGCAGAAGCTCTTTGCTTTCCTCTTCGGAATAAACCATACTGCTTTCCGGCAGGTAAACCAGAAAATCATGGAATGCATGTACCAGGCTTAATTCCTGCAGATGGAAGATATACTGTCCTTTATTGGGACTGAAGTAATATATAATAATATTTTGTTCGCTTGGCGCGCAAATGCAGATAGGCGAAGGCACGGAAAGCTTATCACTGCGTACAATCCTTGGCGTGAAGCTGCCATCATCAACACTGTTGATAATGTTCTTTAAAAGCGCCAGGCGTTGCGGCGGCGTCAGGTAGGTGTACATGAAATCAGGGATTTCCGTTACACGTCCTGTTTCCATAAAGAGGTTTAGGCCTTCCAACGTAAAGGAAATATGATGTGTACTGTATTGTGCGCGGATTTTGTCAAAATAAGCAGCAATAACACCTTGCATTTTAGCCGGTATAATATCCGTGTTTAATCTGTCTATAAGTATATCTTCCGGACAGAAGCTGGGGAAGCAAGGCTGGTAGAAAAGCTCATGCACTTCTTCAGCGTTTATTTCCTCGTCGCTGAGGAAGGTAGACTGCAAATATTCCTCCGGTGTAGGATGGAAGGCTTGGCAGATCGGATTAGCAACACTGAGGCTTTTTTGGAATGTTTCACTGGTAAGCGCAACCATATCCTGGGAATGATAGAGAACTGCCTTATCCTGTTCGTAGGATATTGTTAAAACAAAATCACTGGTGATGATTTTGAACGGCAGCATACTGGTGTTGTTGAACAATGTATCAACATTGTCATAAACATAGTAAGGATGGAAAACCTCGCATTGGAATAAAATAGGCACAAGCTTTTGCAGAATGTTAAGATTATAGGTAGTGCTTTTATGTCCTTCGTTTTTGTCAAAAACGATGATAGCTTCCACAAGCGTGTTATTGCGGTTAAAATCAATGGAAGTAAGACAATCAAAAATATATTGATATTCAGGCTGTACCATTAATTTGATATGGCCTGATTTTTTATTGGCTTCAATTTCCAAAACCGCCTTCAAAATGCGATTGATATTAGCCTGACCGTTGATAGTTTTTAATTGTTCCTGCATATCGAGCATATCCTGTACGCCTGTGGGAATCACAAGCTCGTCGGCAGAATTCATATCGTAAAAACCGGAGATGATTTTGCTGACGTGCTCACGACGGAAAAAGTTTTCTTCTCCCATATGTGATATATGATAGGCGCGCAGTAATTCTGCTGTTTCACTGGGGTTGAGCATCATGGCTTTGGCAATAGCAGTTACGTCTGCAACATTCGCAGGCATACGCTTACCAACCTTCATGTGCTGTATCATTGTTCTATCTACACCACTAATTTTTGAGATAGTGTAAATTGTTGTATTTTTGGTTTCTAGATACTTTTTGAGCGTATCTGCAAATAATGTCATAAGCAAAACCCTTCCTAAAAATAGTTCATCGTCAATATATATATTATAGATGAATTTGTGACAATAATAAAGTCTTGAATATGCAAAAAACCTGTCACAAAAGTTGTCACATGTGTCAGAAGTATGTCAGTTTGGTTAAAATTAAGAGTATGATGGAAGTTTTATAATGATATAAAAGAGGATTGATAAGAGATACCCCTATATGGCGATGCTTTGCTAACTAATAGACAAGTACTTCGTAGAAACGCTATTGTGTAGTGGGGGGGGTAAAATGGGTATTAGAAATATACATTGGAGGGCAAGAGCTATGATGAGATGGAAGGTTGTAACAGCTATGCTTTTGTTGGCATTGAATAATATTACATATGCGCAGATTGATGATGTTTCCGGTGTCGGTGAAGACAGGGATAGTGCGCTGCGCGATGCCAAACGTAACGCAGTAGAGCAGATTGTTGGTACATATATTAATTCCGAAACATAGGTGAGTCAGGCTTCGGTGGTGCTGGAATTTTCTACAGAAATACCGGATATGTCGGTATTTGAAATTCCTAAAAAATACCAAAATGTAAAGCACTAACGTTATCAGATAACTAAGTCCTAAATCCTAATCAGGAACAAAAAATATATTAGGGGTGAAATCTAATGAAAAAAATATTAGCATTGGCATTAGCTTGTAGCACTTTTGCTACTTCTGCATTTGCAGAACAGCCTAAAGCAGCTGAATACAGGCAGGTAATGTCATCGGGTAATTACTATGTGGAGTATGAACTGAATGACGTCAAAAAATGTTTGGCAGTAAAAGATGGCAAACGTATGGACTATACGATATACGCTGCTGGTGCAAACCCGCTGTTAGCTGCCATTCCTATAATTGGCTTGGCTTCGTTTTTTATCAAGACTGATAAAAAAGAGCCTTCTGCTTTATATATGGATGGTAAATATTATCAGTTCCAAGGCAAGAAAAAAGCAACGATGGCTTATTATAATCAGTTAGACGATGAAAATCTTGACCCGAAAGAAGGTTGGAGTAGCATTCGTTATCGTCTGGCTTTACCGGAAGAATTAGTTGTTTTTGCTCCGAACGATGTATTTAACAGTTTTACTAACTTTAAAGCGCCAACTTATATTGGTAGTGGACAAACAAAGGGAGCTAAAGTTGTATTAGATTATGATAAATACTCTTCTACAGTCAAAAATAAAGCTGGTGGAGTGTTATTTGAAAAATTATTTTATATGTATTACAAAGAGGGAAACTTGCAAAATATAAAGACGTTTATAAAAATGCCTGGCAGTGACGAGACGTTGCTAAATACAATGAAAGTGAAAAAAATTACGCAGGAGCTTCCTGAAGGTGCTTTGCAAATTCCCAAAGGCTGTAAAGTGTATGCTGTTGGTATTGGCGATATGAATGATTTGTTAGAGCAGCCGGTTTTAGTAGAAGACTATAGTGATAAGGAGGAGTAGGTGAAAATGAATAAATTTATCAAAGTTTTAACAGCTACTTGTTTGGCAATGGGAACTTTTGCCTGCTCTTTTGTTGAAGCTAGTAATTTGGACACTTACCGTAATTTGTTGATTAATAAGAAATATACAATTAAATATGTCAACATTACTCCGGAAGAAAGAGTAACAAATAGAGATAAGGTAACTTTAGTAGGCAATAATACCATGAAAAGCGCTCAAGTTAGCAAATTGTTATATAAACCATTAGAGTGCGTAGTCGTTGCAGATGGGGCTAACAGATATGAGGAGATTGGTGTTAATAATTTAAAAACTTGTCGTTTACAAAATAATAATGGAACATATTTTTATACAAAATATGATGATGCTGGAAAAACTTCATTTTGGGGAACTAAAAAAAATACAGTTACGGCGCTACCAACAAACACAATAGCTTATGCTATGCAAGGTGATGCTTTTGGTAGTGGAGACATGACAAGATTACTTAATGCGATACTGCCAGATTATATGAAAAGCAGTGATATGCCTAGTTACAGGTATGTGAATTCCGGTTGGCTTAGCAATGGCTTAAATTATGTTGATTACAAATCTGATGGAAGAAATATGGAAGCGATTAGATATTATTTTAATGGATATACATTAGTAAAAATTGCTTCTGCTCAGTTTGTTTATGATGACAAAGGACAGTTGCAGGCAAGACGTTGTATTATCAAAATCAATGAATTTTCGCCAACTCCTGCTAAGGAATATCTTGTTCTGCCAAATGGTATAAAAGAACTAACAAAGAAAGCCAAAAAAACGGAGGATGAAGAGTAATGAAAATTGGTGTGCATATATTTTCAGTGATGCTGATGACAGCGTCGATTAGCGTAACTTCTATGCTTCCTGCATTTGCTAATCCATCATGTGTATTGATGCGTTTTACCGATGATACTCGTTATGACAGGGTGGAATCAGCAGCGACTTTATCTGATCTTGTTATGGAAAAACTGTTAAATAGTGGCAAATTTAACTTCAAAGAAACAAAGGTAATAGATAAGAATCTGGAAAAATTGTTATATGATGAAAAAACAGCAGTTTTTCAGAATGCAAAATACACGATGAGTTATGGCGATTACAATACTTTGTTTGAAGGGCAGGGATTTAACGATAAATGGGCACAGAGCATTGCTAGTGCAAGGGTAGGACAGATTGTTAGTCCAAGTATAGTAGGCAGTATCGGTAGACAGCATAACGCTGAGTACTTAATTCAGGGAACAATTATTAATCTTGGTACTGGTGACTGGATGGATAATAAATTAGCAAATGCGGCGCAATATGCTAATAGTGCTATGGGACTGATGGGAGGCTCTGGCGCTGCTAATATGCTTGGACCTTTAGGACCATTAGCTTCTTTGGCTGGTTCCGTGAGCGTAAAAAAAACTGGCGTTGGCGTACAGGCTGATATGAAGTTAATTAAGGCTTCAACAGGGGAAGTAGTTTGGCAGAAAGAAGTTGTTGGTAAAGATATTCAAAAGCAGATTGCTTTGTTTGGAAGTATTAAAATTGGTAGCGATAAATTGAGCAATGAAATGTATTATAAAGCTATGGATGCAACGGCACAATTGATAGCAGATGCTCTGATAGCAGATGCTGATGCAGGAAAGATGTTTGTAAAATAAGGTGAAAATATGTTGAAAAAGATTTTTTTATCAACAGCTATGATGCTGGCACTTACTGCTAATTGTTTCGCTGCTGTTAGCAAAGATGCGACGGTTGCTGTTATGGATTTCGGAACAAGGCCGGGTGCTACGCCAGCAGAAATCAATATTAATAATGCCGAATATACATCTAGTACATATATTGTCAATGGTCTTGTCAATAAACATTGTTTTAATGTAATAGATAAGGACATGGTTATGCAACAGCTAAAGGCAGAACATCTGAAAACGACAGGCCTTATTGATCCGGATTCAGCAAAACGTATTGGGCAGATTTTACATACACGTTATATCGTATACGGAAATGTTGCCAATGTTAGCATTAGCGATACGGGGACAAAAATTTTACCAGGGTTTGGCACTGGAGTTGGCGTAAATGTTTGCACTGTTAAAGCGCATATTATTGCTCGCGTTATGGATGTCGAAACAGGTGATATTATAATGGCTGTGAAGGGAGAAGGTAAGTCTAAGAGCAGCTATGTAAAAGCACAGGCTGGAAATATATTTACAGGGGTAAAAACTTTAAAGATTGGTAATATGACTGTAACAATGGACAGTGTGCATAATGCGATTGCTAAAGCAGCCGATGATGTTACCGGAAAAATGTCTGCCAATTACATTTGAATGTAAGGGTGATTTCTAGATGAATAAAATTTTATCGGGGATTTTACTTTCGATGCTTTTTTCTGCTACTGCGATGGCTGAAACTGTGGTGGTTATTGGTAGTGGTACGAATAGAGAAGCTGCAATTAATGACGCTAAAAGAAATGCAGTCGAAAAAGTAGTCGGTTCTTATATTTCTTCTACTACAGTCGTAAATAACTCTTATGTTTTGAAAGATGAAATATATTCAAAAGCTTATGGCTTTATAAAGGATATACAAATATTGCAGGAATCAGGTGGGAAAACTTATGAAATTACAGCAAGAGTGGATGTTGATAGTAGTCCTAACTCACAACTGCTGAATAAGCTTGAAACTATAAAAGTACTGAATGACCCTAGAATTTCTGTTGTTGTAAACCATAATACCGCTGATAAAAAAAGCGCTAAATATATAAATCTTTGTGAGACAATAATTACAGAAAAGCTTCGCAAGTTAGGTTTTAGCAAAATAGTAGATAAAGCTAAAATCTGGAAGAAGAAAAATGAAGGACGTGGAGAGGTTGTTATTAGTAAAAGCGGTGGTGTTAAAGTAGTAGAAAAGCAAAGTGAAGCTGCCCAGAGGAAAATTAAATCAGAAGTAAAGAAAAGTAGCAATTATGTAACAAATTTGGAGCCTCATATTACGAAGAAAGCTGAAAAAAAGCCACCTATTGCTAAACCGGGGCCAATAGATTACGAAGCTTATCTTCCTAACTCTGATACAGATTATTTTATTTTTGGTAGCTTAGAATTTTCTACTGGCAAAGTGATGCATCCAAAGTACAGTGCATTGAGAGAAGAAGAAAAAGCTGATTTTGATACAGGATTTTTAAAAACATCGGCTACGCTAGAAATAAAAATCTTTAAGTCAGACACTATTGAACAAATAGGTATTTATAGTCTTACTTCTAACTCTATGCATTCGGATCAAAACGTTGCAGAGCGAGAAGCTGTTGAAACTGTAGCACATCAAGCTGCAGAAAAAATAGCTGAAAGCTTTAAGCAAAAAGGAGCTTCCATAGAACATGGTTTTGAATTGCAAGTGCGAACCGAGCACGCTAATCTAGACAAGCTTTCTGTTGAAGTTAAGAAAGCTACTGGAATCAGCAATATACGCTTAAGAAATTATGATAATGGTAAGGCTTATTATGAGATTGAGGGTGAGATAAAGGCATTTGATCTTTTTAAATATCTACAACAATCTAGTCGTTTTAGGATAACTAAGCTTACTTTATCAGATAATCTTCTTGAAATCATGGTGGTATAGGGGGCATTGGATTATATGGATTTAAAAAAACTTCTCTTAAAAACTTTATTTGTTCCCCTAATGTTAATTTCTTCAGTTTGTTTAGCTGCGAATAAAGACATTAGAGATTGTCCAAGAGTTGCACTTATGCCATTAGGCAATAAAGCGATTGTTAGTAGTGAATTATATTCTAGTGGAATGTTGAATGTCGCTTCTGAATATATTTCAACTCAGTTAGTTTGGTGCAACCGTTTTGATCCTATAGATTATGAGCAAGTTGGCACAGCATTAAAAATATTACAGGCAGGGCAATCAGGGTTATATGATGTTTCAACGACTGCCGAAGTCGGTAAATTTCTTGGAGCCCAATATATGATTATAGGTAATATTACCGGCCTTACTTTAAAGGAAAGCGGAGCAGGTGTTTCAGATAGCAATGTTGGTGGGCTGGGACTTGGCAAGCATACGGTGACAGCAACAGTTACTTTGCGTGCAGTGGATGTAGAGACTTTACGAATTGTTGCTGCAAGTATTGGCAGAGATTCATCTTCGTCTGCTAGTTCTGAATTAAAATTCCCCATTTATAGAAATAATAAAGGAATGAGCATTATAGATTTATTAAGTGGCAGAAAGCAGGAATTTGCTGTTAAGATTGGAACAGCAGAAGTTAGCGATATCCAGGTTGTTAATGCTATTAATAAAGCTGCCTGGCAGGCAATGTATGGTAAGACTGGACTGATTACCTTTCTTGATGGTGGTAAAGTAATGAAAAAACCACCCCCTAAAGGTATTTGATAACTAAATATGCTTGTAAAAAAATATGTTACATTTCTGTTTATTGCCCTGCTCCTATGCTGCTATAAGATTTCTTATGCAGAAAAGAGTTTCTCTCATTGGGATAACTTATTAAACGTAACCATGGGAGCGGTAGGTAATGATAAAATTTACCAGCGTTTTGCTAAAGGACAATGTACTTGGTATGCTTGGGGGCGATTTCACGAAATTTACAAAAAGAAGATTAAGTTTAAACAAAAACTTGGCTTAGATGCGAAACTCTGGCCAAAGTTAATCAGGAACTGCAAAATTAATACAAAGATTGCGACACAATCTATAGCTATTTCTGAGGCAGGTGAGTATGGTCATTTGATTTTCATAGAGCATGTAGAAGGAAATACAGTTTACTATACGGAAGCTAATGGCGATGGTAATGGGCTGTATGACCGAGGGGTAGATTGTGTGCTCAAAAAGGCGGGGCGTGGCGATGAGTTTATGAAGCAGTTCAGGTGGTTTGTGCATCGGTGAAGTGACGTAAAGTTTTATGTGCTAATTAACGAGGGTGGTGAATTTTATTGCGGCTAAAAGTTAATTATGAAAATGTGCGGGCGAGGGCCCAAGAAATCAGTAATACAATAGCTGATTTAAACGCAAAAAAGCAGGTTTTGATTAATACATCTAATAATCTGCAAAATGCTTGGCATGGGGAAGCTGCAGATGCGTTTAAAGTAAAGCTTGACGAGATGATAAAAGAACTTGATTCTGCTGTAAAAGAAATGGCTAATATTTTAAGAGAAATTTTAGTTGTAGCAGAGAGTATTAAGAAAGCAGATGAGCGTCTGGCTGATTCACTTAATAATACTAGTAATGCTAATGTCAGAGGTGGCGGTGGCTATGGAGCTTTTGGTAGTGGAGGAGGTGGCGGTGGATTTAGATAAAATTAAATAGAGCTTTATTAATATGGCTTAAAGAAAGGAACTGATAATTATGCCGACAATGTTTGATGTAACACCAGAGGAATTAAAAAATTCCGCATCTAAAATTTCCACAATGGAAAGTGAATGGATTAAAGAAGTCAATACTATATATGCAGCCGTCAATGAATTAAATGTTTCCTACAAGGGTGAAGCAAGTGAAACATTTACTAAGCAGCTTGAAGGTTATCAGAATGATTTTGAGGCTGCAAAAAAAGCATTAACCGAATATGTTGATTTTTTGACTAATTATGCTAGCGATATTCAAAAAACGGAAGAAGAATTGAAGCAGCAAGCATCTCAGCTTTCTGTTGGGTATTGATGTAAACGGAGGGATAAGAAATGGCTCAAGTAGTTGTAGATTCTCAAGTCATAAGAGATAAGGCTGAAGTTATTAAGCAAGCAGCAAAGAATATGTTAGATAAATATAATGAAATGTTGCAAGAAGTTCAAACTACAGCTGGAAAAATGAAAGGTACTACGATTGAAACTCAAAGACAAAAATTTGAGGGAATGAAAGCTAATTTTGAAACTTTTACTACTGATATCGAGGCTTATGCTAATTTTTTAAATAGAGCAGCAGATGCATATGATAATGCAGAAACGAAAGGTACTCAGCAGGCTGAAGCTCAGGGTATTAGATTTTAATTATTGTAATTAACCAAGTAGAGCATATGTTCTACTTGGTTTTACGTATATGGATTAAGGTTGTTTTTTTGAATAGGTGTAATTATGGCACATATAAAAGTTGAATTTACTCAGTTGCAAGAAGCTGAGAAAAATTTTTCTGATATTTCGAGGAAAATCTTGCAAGCAAATAAAGATTTTCAAACATCTTTGCGAAGAATTGATTGGAAAGTTAAATCTAAGGGGAATATAGACAGTAGGGCACGTAAGCTTAGTAAAAGATTAGAGGGATGTCGAGCTGTTTTACGTGGTTATAGTAGCTTTATAAATACTGCGTATGCGAAATATGCTGCTTTAGAGAACTATCAAAAAGGATTAGATGGTCTTGGAGATATAACTCCATATTCTAATGGCGCTTATTCCAATTCAGCTATACCGAATAATGACGTGATTAAAGGAGAACTGGAAAAAGCGAAAACAGAATTGGATATGGTTATTAAGCTCTTGAATGTATTAAAAAAATATTTAGGGGTTAACGTTGCTGATGGAGTTCTTAGTGATATTTTAGGATTAATTTTAACAGCTATTGAAAAAGAAAAAGAAGGAGTTAATAATATTTCGGAACTTCTCTCGTTTATATTTAATGGTGGTGCTAGCGTAATATCTTTAGTAGAAGACTTAGTGGACAAAGGAAATGTTCATGGATTTGGTATTGTAAAGACTATATTATCAATGTTTGATGATTTCTTAGATTTTAAAGATAAAGGAATTGGGGAGATCTTACAGGGTACTGGAGGATTAATATCTGGTACTGGAAAATTAGCGGAAGAGTATCTTAAATATAATATGATACAGCAAATCGTTAATGAAGGTTTTAGTAGTAAAGTTGCGAAGAAAGCAGCTAAAGATATGGTAAAAACAGTTGGCGATGGATTAATAACTCCTTTAGTGGCTTTTGGTAGTTCTTGTACTCGTTTTTTAGGCGATATGATTGAATTTACTAAAGATGGAAATTACAGTATACAAGATTTTGCAAGAACGCTATTAGATAGTGGCCTGTCAGGTGGTTCTAGTTGGATAAAATCCTTAACTTGCGGAGTTATGAATGTTAATGTTGATCAAGTTGGCAATTATGTAGTAGATGCTTGTAATTCAGTACATGATTATATGCAAAAAAATAATTGGCCAACGTGGGCTAAAATTGGTGGCTCGATTTTAGGAGCACCTGTTACTTTGGGAATTGGATTAGGTAATATGTTTAAAGGTAAAACTTTGAATGCATAGGAGGAATCAAAATATGTTGTCTGTAAATGAATATTTACCGATTGGTAGCGTAGTATTGCTTAAAGGCGCAATAAGAAAAGCGATGATTATTGGCATCATGCAATCTACGAAAGAAACTGATGGTCAAGTTAAGGAGCATGATTATATTGCAGTAATGTTTCCAGAAGGCTTTTTGAATACGGAGACTATGTTTATGTTCAATCATGACCAAATTAACGATGTAATATATCGTGGCTATGAAAATCCTGAACGCAAAGAATTTTTAGAAAAACTTAAGAAAAATATTGCTTTAGCAAAAGAAATTATAAAAAAGGAAAAGGTTGAAGAAAATAGTGAAGCCAAACAGAACATAGATACTTCAGTTCGAGAAGCTAAAAAACTTACCCCTGATGACATCTTCTGATAAAGTTAAGTTTTGTCATTAGTGACATTTTATATAAATATACCGCAGGAGAGGTAGCAAGCTATCCGTTACCTCTTTTGCTAAAATTTAAAAGCAAAAATAAGACTCAAGGTTGTGAAGAGTATGCCGACAGGAAAGAACGATGATGTTATAGAAAACCAAACAACTGAAAATAGAGATATGAACCGAACCTATATTGCAGGTATTGATGTAATGCCAAAACCAAAGAATCAAGATAACTTGCAAGAAAATCGTGTAGTGAATAATAATCCTAAACCTGGTGATGAGCCTGTAAAAGCAACGTTTTACCAAAAATATCTGACTAGAAAATATGTGCTAGGCGCTTTAGGAGCGTTAGCAATTCTTTTAGTTGCGTTATGTTTCATATTTACCGGGAGTCCGAAGAAAGTAGCAGAAGATTATATTAACGCTATTGCTACAGCCGATTATGGTAAGGCATATCAATACCTGTATGTAAAAGAACAGCCTACGCTTGGAAGTTCAGCGTATCTGCAGTTTGTTGAATTCTCAAGAAGTAGTAAAGAAGATAATATTTACAAGATTTCACAAAAGCAAATAAAATCTATTGATTTAAGTGAAGGAAAAGAAATAAATGGTGTACTGTCATTTGATGCTAGTGTTATTGTAAAAACGCAAAATAGTGAAGAAAAGCACAAATACATGCTGTACTTAGAAAAGAAAAAAACAGGTCCTTTTGGCCTGTTTACAGGATATAGAATAGCTGGCAATGGAATTTATGCTGTTCCTAAGATTAATTGCTTCCCGGGAACGGAACAAATTTCTATTGATAATGTGAAGCTTATTGACGAGAATAAAAAGCTTGCTATAAATAAGCCGATTTTTTATGGTTGGCATGAAGTTGAGTGTAAAGGCAAGTTTTATGACTCATTTCATGAGCGCACTGCTTTTACTAAAGAAGCTGGGATACTGAAATTAGATGGAAAAAAATTTAAGCTTAACAGTAATTGTTTAGAAGCTTTAGCTATAGCTAGCAAAGAGTTTACAACACTATTTTTTCCTGCTACGTTAACTGCTAATGGATATAAGCAATGCAAAGCTGTGCCTGACGAAAAAACTATAGAGGAAATGTATAGCAGTTTTCGTGATGGTTTTAAGCAGGTGGGTGTATCTTCCATTAATATAAAAGATGGGCAAGTAGTTTCTGCTTTCGCTGGAGAGGCTGGGAAAATACACTGCCAATATCAATATTTGGGGGAATATGAACAAAATGGAGAAGGCGCAAAAGAATGTGCTGGCATAATTAGCTTTGAATATATTTATGAGAATGAACAATTAGTTGTAGCCAAAATAAATGACTACGATATTCATCTTAAAGATTAAGAAGAGTGAGGCTGGTGTAAATGACCGTAGTACAAAAATCTGCTATTGTAGATTATCTGGTAACCTTTTTTGTAGACAAACATATTAGCACCCGTATGTTAAGCGAAGTGGTAAAACACAGAGATGATGTCTACTATGTCAAAGCTTTGGGATTGCCTCAAAATTTTACTCTACCATTCTTTTTGGAAGAAGAGCAAGGAAAAGCTATTTATAAAATCTCTTTGCAAGAAGCAGGAGAATTTAGGATGACAGTTTCAGGAAAGGCATGTCTTGAAGGGTGTATTAAAGATGGTGATTATATAACTTTTAAAAGTAGTAGTCAACAAATCACTGTAAGTGTTTTGTTTATTGCTACTAATAGTTTGCTACTTGACTATAAAAAATGTATTTTTGAGTCTGGTATGACAGTTTATATTGGCAGAAATAGCAATAATGAGATTAGTTATAACTATAGTGAATTAGTTGACGAAGAGCGCCATATTGTGATTATGAAAGATGCCGAAGGTAATGCTTGCATAGAGGACTTAAAAAGAACCTTTGGCTTGTATGTTAATGGAAAACAGGTCTACTATGCTAACTTACAGTATTTTGATGAAATTTTCTTTATGGGCTTATCTATAGTGTATTTGGGCAATATGCTGGCAATTCGCAATCTGCATATTGTTACGAATCTTAAGGAGATAACTGTAGTTAAAGAAAAAACAATTATTGATACCAAACAAAAACAACATTATTTTGTACGTATTCCGCGAATTATCAAATCTTTAGATACAGATGTTATTGAAGTTGATGCACCGCCTTCACCTCAACAGCAGGAAGAACTACCGTTACTTCTTACTATTGGACCAAGTATAACGATGTCTATGGTAATGCTTGCAAGCCTAAGTTTCACTATTTCTAATGCTATTCAGGGTGGAAATACCGGAAGAGTTGTGGCGAGTGCGTTTATGGCTGGCGGCATGCTTTTGGGCGCTTTGTTGTGGCCAACTTTGATTCGTAAGCATCATAAGAAAAAACTTATCGAAAAGGAAAAGTATAGAAAGCAGAGATATTCTGCTTATATAGGAGATATTGAAGATAAATTGATTTCTAAAACTGAGCGCTCGGTTCATCTCTTGAACGATGTGCTTAATCCTGCGCCTAAGCAGCTTTGCGCAAGTTTTAATGATGAAGCATCTAAGCTACGTCTTTGGGAACGCTCTATTGGTGAAAATGATTTTCTTGATGTTCGTCTTGGTCTTGGCAGCAGGCCGTTTAGTGTAAATATAAAAATTCCCAAGCAAGGGTTTAAACTTTATGATGATGAAATGGCAGAGCTGCCACCCAAATTGTTGGAGAAGTACGGTACTTTAGATAACGTACCTTTGGCATTAGATTTGTTTAGTAATAGGTGTGTTGGTATTATTGGCGATAAATCTAATATGGAAAATATCCTCAATGAAATTATTCTGAATATCATTTCCTTACATTCTTATGATGAAGTTAAATTAGTTTTTATAACAACTCCTGAGCAAAAAGTACTTTTTGAACGTTTTAAGAATGTGCCTCATACTTGGAGCAATAATAAACAGGTTCGTTATTTTGCAACTAATATTGAAGAAGTCCACTACGTTTCAAGTTTCATTGAAGAAATATTACAAGAACGTGAAAACGATAAGGAATCACAAATTAGAGTACCTCATTTTATATTTATTATTACAGAGCAGTCTTTAATCGAGAGAGAGTCACTAAGCAGGTATCTTAATAATCCTTATAATAGTGTAGGAATTACCACTATTTTTGCTTATGGAGATATCACTATACTGCCAAAGACTTGTACCACAGTTATTCATAGTGATGCGGAAAAATCAGGTTACTATATTAAAAATGAGAATAAGAATTGTTTTATACCTTTTGTGCCTGACATGGTTGATATTCCTAAACTAGACGCTTTTGCAAATTACCTTACCAATATGCCGGTTAAACGCGATGTAAAGCAAATGGGAATAGTAGACAGGGTTTCTTTTTTACAGATGTATAAAGCAGGCAACGTAAACGATCTATGTATAGAACAAAATTGGGATAATAATAACTCTGCTAAAACCTTAGCTGCGCCTATTGGCGTTATGGCAGGTGGGCAAATCTTCAGCCTTGACATTCATGAGTCTTACCATGGATGTCATGGACTTGTTGCGGGTACAACTGGCTCTGGTAAATCTGAATTTTTACAAGCCTTTGTGTTGTCTTTAGCAATAAACTACAGTCCTAGAGAGATAGCATTTGTCCTGGTTGATTTTAAGGGCGGCGATATGGCTAGACCGTTTATGGCTAAAGCGAATACTCCTGCAATGCCACATTTGTCTGCTACGATTTCTAATCTTTCGGGTAATGTACTTTATAGGGCGCTAGTTTCTTTAGAAGCCGAAATTAAATCTCGTCAGAGAACATTTAATAAAGCTGCCGCTGCTCTTGGCATAGATAAACTTGATATTAATTCTTACCATAAGTATTATAAGGCTGGTAAGTTAGTTGAGCCATTGCCACATCTTGTAATAATTATTGATGAATTTGCACAGTTAAAGACTCAGCAACCAGAGTTTCTTGCGCAGCTTGTTAATGTAGCGCAAGTTGGACGTAGTCTTGGTATTCATTTAATACTTGCTACACAAAAGCCAAGCGGTATAGTCGATCCTCAAATTATGAGTAACTCAAGGTTTAAAGTTTGTCTAAAAGTTGCTGAGAAGCAAGATAGTATGGATATGATTAATAGACCAGATTCTGCTATGATTAAGAATCCCGGCCGATTAAATCTTTTGGTAGGCTATAATGAAATTTATGAGACAGTACAGTCAGGTTTTTCTGGAGCTGATTATGTGCCTCTTTCTAGATTTATTCCTGACGAAGAGATTACCGTAGAGTTGATTGATAACACGTCTAATCCTATTCATAGTGCAAGACTGAATCTTGCAGGTGAAAAGACTGGTAAGACTCAGCTAGAAGCAGTTGTTTCTAGTATTGTTAAGCTGGGACAAAAGAAAAAACTAAAGGTTAAGCCACTTTGGTTGGACATGCTGCCTGAAGTTATTAATTTTGCTACTTTAAAATTAGGCAATAAAGGCTTTGCTACGGTAACGCTTGGTATGGTAGATTATGTTCGTACTCAAGAACAAAAGCCATTGACAGTAGATTTAGTGAAAAATGGTCATATTGGTATATATGGTGCAAGTGGTACTGGCAAGACTACATTTATACAAACCTTGGTTTATTCTATGGTGAAAGGATATGGTTATACTCCAGAAGAACTTAATATTTATGCTATGGACTTTGGCGGACGCAATCTTGGGTATTTGAAGAATCTGCCACATACGGGTGGTGTAGCATTTGCTGACGAAAGTTCAAAAGTTACAAACATTGTAGCTACTCTGCAAGAAATTATTGATGAACGTAAGCAAATATTTGCTGCTAGCAATTGTGGTACTTTTTCAGAATACCGTAGCATTGGTCACAAGTTACCTTCTATTGTAGTGTTCATTGATAATTATTCTTCTTTCCGTGATAAATATATGGATGAATCTGAGAGAATAGTAGAAATTATTGCTGCCGGAAAAACTTATGGTGTATTTTTCATTATTACTTCTAGTACTAGAAATGGCATTCATTATAAGGTTGTTGAGCATATTTCTGCGTTTTATGCATTGAAGCTAAATGATAAATCTCACTATTGGGATATACTAAATGTACGACCGCCAATTACTCCTGAAAATATTTGTGGTCGAGGAATTACTATTATTAATAAAGAAGTAGTTGAGTTTCAGATAGCATTAGCTTCTTCAGGTACCAATGAAGCGGAACGCTTAGAAAATATTGTTGAGGAATATCAAGAACTGAAACATGCTTGGCAGGGATATATGCCTATAGGCATCGAGGAAAGCAGTAATGTTGCACCTAAGGCGGAGGAAGCTGATAAAAAAAATGCTCCAATTACTAGAAACTATACGATTAAACAGCAACAGCCAAAATCTGTAGAGGGAAGTGAGCACATTCTTGTCTTGGCAGCATCGAAGTCGGGCGCATTGAAGTTCGGAATAGACCTTGACGAAAAATTTAAGACTTCTGTTTTAGCAGATGATATTGGAGATCTTAGAGTGTACTTTGCTAAAATAATTGCGAGTATATCTACATTCGACAATAGACGCATTGTTTTTCTTGATAATGAGCTTAAGCATTTTGAAGATATCTGTGATGCGTATGATAATTGTCAATATTTGTCTTCTGTTCAAGATGTAAATGTATTTATTGGTAGTATAAAAGCAGAATTAAACGATCGCTTGGATGGAACTGATAAGTGTAAAGAAAGGTTATTTATCATTATTCCTGAATTTAATAGCTTTTTCAATATGATTACTGATGAGCAGGCTGATTTTGTGCGTAAGCTTGCTAAGTATATTAATCAGCCTAAGTATGGGGTGCAATTTTTCACTGGCTATAATGTTCAAAGCGATAAGCTACTTGACCGCTCGTTCCATGAACTTATTGTTAATGCGCAAAGTAGCATCGTTTGTCCAGGGGCATATGAAGCTGCAGCTGAAAAACTTGAGAAGATACCTGCTATTTATGGTGAGAAGAGAAATTCAGCTTATTTTACTATTGATGATTGTGTTGCTGAGATTAGGTGGTGATGAATATGGAGAAGATTTCTGTATCTATTAGAATTCCTGCATTAGATATAACCCATGATTTTATAGTGCCTTCTACCATGAAAATTATGGATGTGAGACAACTAGTAGCAGATATTTTATTTTCAGAGTATAGTGTAAAAAATTTAGTTAGCAATATTGTTTTTATCGATAAAAGTGATGGTAAAGCTCTGCGTATGGATGCTAGTTTTGCACAGATGGGAATTGGCGATGGTGCTAAATTAGTGTTGCTGTAATCTAAAATATCGATATGTTTTTATGGTATTGTTTAAAGGGGATGCTATCAATGTATTCAAAAAAATTTTTCTTCATTGCTGTTGTACTTGGTCTGTCTATGTCTTTAACAAGTGCAGCATCTGCTATTGCAAGTGCTGAAGATGTATCTGTACAGGTAATTTTACAGCAAAATGTTAAAGGCTCTGTAAACTGGGAAAAAGGCACAGAGGCTGATGTTGAAGCGTGGGGGTTAGGCCTGATGCCTGCAAACATACCTTTTGCTCGTGGCACTGTGCTTGCTCGTCGAGCTGCCATTGTTGATGCTTATCGCCGGCTGGCAGAAATTATTAAGGGCGTGCAGGTTGATGCTGAAACCACTGTACGTGATTTAGCTGTTGAAAGTGATGTTGTAAGTACGAAGATTAGTGCTTTGGTACAAGGTGCACGTATAGTTGAGGAAACGGCCAATGATGATGGAAGTTATAATGTCCGAATGGCAATTCCTCTTTATGGTGTAAAGAGCGTAGCATCAGTTGCAATACCGGAAGCACAAAAAACCATTCTGCCTGAAGAGGCACCTAAAATAAGCGAAGATTATACTCCTACTCCGGAGGTAAAGGCTGAAGCTGCTTCCTATACCGGTGTTGTTGTAGATGCTACCGGTTTAGGACTGGAGGGTACCTTCTCTCCTGTTATTTATGATGTCAACGGCCGTGCAATTTATGGTATGCGTAACATTGATAAGGCCTTTGCTATCAGCAAAGGCATGGTAGAATACTATAACGATTTGCAGACCGCAACAGTTAAATCCCGTGCCGGTGCAAATCCGTTGGTTGTGAAGGCTGTGAGCGTTCGCGGTGGGGCTAATTCCGTAAATCCGGTTAACGTTGTTGTTAGTGTAGAAGATGGCGATAGAATTTTATATGCTAATGAAAAATCCGGTATGCTGGAAAATAAAGCAGTTGCCTTTGTAAAATAAACGGCAACAAAAAAAGGAATGCTCGCATTAATGATATGTACTCCCAATACTGGACAACCGGTATTGGGGGTACATATCACTTTCGCAACATCTTTAATTCTTTTTACTAGTGGTTATTTTGGAAGACTATTAGGTGAAGATATATTTATTAGGGAGGAATTTGCAGTACGTATAACTGCTATTTTTGTGGTCGTTATGCTTGTGTTAGGATATTTGCGTTATAGATATCGTGGCGGTGAGACAAGACTTCTTGATTATCTAATTCTTGCTGCATGCACGGTGTTTTTGAGCTGCATCAATGATGTTGGTCTCATTGCGTATTGGCTACAAATATTTGACTTTAATTATGTCAAAGATTTTGTGATTGGTATGTATGTACCTTGCAGCGCTGGCCTAATATATTTTTTTGAAGTGATGATACGTAATGAGGTTTTACATGTTGATTCTTCAAATTAAGGGAATTAGTAGACATAGCGATTTTTCTTGCTATTTATCTAACAACTTATTATAATTATAATTAGAAAAGTAATTAGCAAGGAGGTAGCTTATGTTAGAGGGTAAGAATATAGAATTCAAGCGTCAATATACTGATGATATTAAATACGCAGTGTTGGCGTTTGCTAATACTGAGGGAGGAACATTATATATTGGAATTAATGATGATGGCAGCGTGGAAGGAGTAGAAAATCCAGATGCTGTGATGCTGCAGGTAATGAACATGATTCGTGATACTATTCGACCTGATATTACAGTAGCAGTTGATTGCAGTACTGAGCTTATGGAGAATAAGCATGTTGTTGTGCTCATAATTCAGCGAGGAGTTGCCAGACCATATTATTTAGCTAATAAGGGAATTAGGCCAGCGGGAGTGTATGTAAGACAGGGGGCATCATCTGTTCCTGCATCAGAGACTGCCATTCTTCAAATGATTAAGGAATCGAGTGGCGACGTTTATGAAGAAGCACGTTCTTTAAACCAAAATCTGACGTTTAAAGAAGCAGAGGCATACTTTGCTAAAAAACACTTGCAGTTTGGCGATGTGCAGAAGCGCACTTTGCAGCTAATTAGTGCCGATGGAACCTATTCCAATCTTGGCATGCTGCTTTCTGACCAATGCATTTCTATTATTAAGCTGGCAGTTTTTGAGGGTAGCAAAAAGACTGTTTTTCACGACCGTAAAGAATTGAGTGGTTCGTTGTTCAAGCAGCTTGAAGATGCTTATGCTTATATTAATCAATTTAATTATACACGTTCAGAATTTCCTGGCTTGGAACGAGTAGACACACGGGACTATCCACCTGAGGCTGTGCGTGAGGCTTTATTGAATGCTGTAATCCATCGGGAATATGGCATTGGTGGACCGACGCTGATTAGTATTTTTGATGACAGGATAGAATTTGTGACGATAGGCGGGTTGGTCAAGGGCTTGTCTTTGGCAGATATTAAGCTTGGTGTATCTATGCTGAGAAATAAAAATCTGGCGAATGTTTTTTATCGTTTGCATTTAATTGAAGCCTATGGAACGGGGCTTTTAAAGATCGATGAGTGCTATGCGGATTGTGCAGTGAAGCCACAGCTTTTGGCAACAGATAATGCCTTTAAGCTTGTACTTCCTAATATTAATTTTGCTGCTAAACGGGTGAAGAATTATTCTTTGGCAGATGAAAGTAAGACTGCGTCCAAGAAAGAAGAGCGTTATCAAATTGTACTTGAATTAGCGCGCAAAAATTCTCTGGTTACGCGGAGTATGATAGAGAAGGCTTTGCATGTATCGACATCCACAGCAGTTCTTGTGCTCAAAAAGATGCTGCAGATGGGGCTGTTAAAAAAATATGGCGAAGGCAGGAATGTAAGCTATTCGTTAGCTTGCTGAGAGAGAAAATAATTTTTTACTTCCCATTAACCTATGCTTCATGTAGATTTCATTTTACTGCTGCATTGCTCATCTTTGGCGTATATCGTAATATGTAAAAAAGGCAGACGCTCGCTTGAACGTCTGTAAGCGTCAAATCCACCATGTATGAAAAAAGAGGCTGGGATGTGCCATACTTGTTGGTGAAGAGTTCAGCTGCCTTGAATTGGACATGAACAGGGACACGATCAGCTGGATTCGGAGAAAAATCGAATACAGGAGGTCGCTTATGGAACACTTACCGAAGAAAACCTGTCAAAACGGCATCAGCTATACGCTGGTCGGTGACTATTACATTCCAGACTTACAGTTACCGGAAGAAAACCGCCCCATTGGAATCTGGGGGCGGATGCACAAAGCCTATCTGGAACTATATCATCCAGCCCGGTATAATGACCTGATTTTGTCCGGCAAACTATGGACATATCTGGCAGATCTGAATGAGCAGGCACAAAACCGGCTAAATTGTATTATTGCCCAGATGAAAGAAGCCGAAGGAATCACAGAGGAACTGAAAGCTCATGATCAGATGGCGTGGGTTAGGGCAATGAACAGCATTCGCAATCGAGCAGAAGAAATTATTCGATCTGAAATGATTTACTGCTGAAGTGTCAGTCTTCCGGTTCAGCCAGTTCTACAATAATATTGCTTTGCTGGAGTAGCCAGTCCGAAAATTCTTTCGGGCAGGCTGTTTTCTTTTTCACAGCCTGCTTCCGTTGCAAGGCCTCTTTTTTGAAGGATTCAAAAGCAGCCAGCATTTCTTCCAAACGGTCAGAAGGAAAACAAGAAGTTTTCTTTGCCTTATTGATTTTGTTTCGCCAGTTCTGGCACTCGTTTTTGTAGAGTAGATCATAATTATTTTCTCTGGCTCGTTCATCAAACTCACGCTTGTTCTGGAGAGATTGCTTTTTACGGCACTTATCGCTGCACAGCTCATATCGTTGGCTTTTAGCAAGAAATACTTTCCCACAGATTTTGCATTTCCGGAAATACAGCCCCCAATCGTTCAGTCGGTTCAGATAATAGATCATCAGCGGATACAGGGATGAATAGGCAGCAACACACTCCATTTTACGTTTGCTGTCTGGATACCAGAGGTCAAGCCGGGTATCTTCTTGTGGCAAAGAACCATGAATATGCGTGAAAATATTCAGTCGTTTGGGCTTCCCTGTATCCTCGTCAAAGTCAAGGGGTGGATTGCCCATAAATAAGGCTGTAAAGCCATTCATTTTTTTCAATAAAACGTTCGCAGACAGATTCCCGATCTCGTGGTTCTCTTGCCTTCAAATATTCATTCCAGATACGAAGTGCCACATACATTCTCACCGGATCACCGGTGAGATATTTTTTTGTCAGAAAATCACCGGACACCTGTTCCAGTTCGGGCTGTTTCCAACGATTGGAGTGCAGGGCTTCTCTCAGTGGTATTAAACCAAGGCGATTCCATTCGCCGTCCGAATCATGCTCAAAGGTTGAAAGCATAGTTCCCAAAGGGCGTGTAACATCACAAAGCACATCTGTATCGTCATATCCCTGTAAACGAAATCGGATTCGCAGTTCTTCTCCAATAAAAATACGTTCTTTCATTTTCTGCCTGTCCAACGTCAGCACCAGCAGAATACGGTCATAAAGCGGTTCGTGTCGCACAAATTCAAAATCCATACAATTTCCTCGTTTTGATTTATGGTAATTTTATAATTCAGTTATATTAGTTACACTCATGGCACTGCAAAACTATTGTTTTGTCAAGTTTGTGGCGCTATGATGGCGTCAGATGGTAATTTCGTTCCATCGTGTACATTGACAACTGAATGACCGTCTGAACCGAGATAAGCAGCCAAGACTTCTCCAGAAACGAGGGTGAGCGCATCGAAAAACTGATGACTTATGTATGTCGAGCAGGGCAGCATGAAGGAAACGGGACAGGTAGAACGGCAAATATGCGGAAAATGAAAATCAATCAATTCAAATAAAGGAGGAACACCGATATGAAAGAAAAAGCAAAATGGAACGACTATGACGCTCTGCCCCTGATTTTGGATGTTACGGATATTCAGGGTATCATGGGAATTTCCAGAGCCAGTGCTTATGAGCTGGTACACACACCGGGGTTTCCGGTGGTGCGCAGTTGCAGGTTGATTAAAATCAGCAAGAAAGCCTTTTTTAATTGGCTGGACAGCGGCGGCAATTTCCACGAGAACAAAAAAGAGAAACAGCATAACCGTGAAATGGACCACGAGGAGGATTTTTATGATGAAGCTGTCTAAGTATGAGAAAGAAACCATCATTAACTGGAACGAAGCGGAAAGCACCGCCAGCATTTACACCTTCAATGCTGATTTGAAACGCAGATTGGCAGAATTCAGTCGGAAATATCCACAACTTTGCCGGCTGGAGCGCAGCACCACGGAGGGCAGTGTGACCTATGTGATTGAAAAGTCCCGGCTGTCTGTCCGTTTGATTCCACCATACAGTGAAGAAAGGCTGGCAGCTGCCAGAGAGTGCGCCAAACAGTATGGATTTCAGGTTTTGCGTGCAGAAAAGGAAAGTGCCTGATTACAGGGCAAGTGACTGCAAAATGCCGGGTCTGCACCCGGCATTTTCACAGTCTGTTTATTC
>ENA-UERK01000654-UERK01000654.1-human-gut-metagenome-genome-assembly--contig:-NODE-654-length-28660-cov-16.963965_pt1 | contig 28660 bp, 23 predicted proteins | sample MGYA00242957_ERZ507957 | MGnify/ENA primary metagenome ERZ507957 (study PRJEB26167, sample SAMN06115538) | human gut metagenome | host: Homo sapiens | place: China:Heilongjiang | collected 2015-11-06...
GAAAACGCGGCTACTTTTTTATCAATATCGCACTGCTTGTGAATTTTATAGGTAAAGTCAGCACCGGAAACATCGTCGTCAGGATCTTCTTCCGAGGCTTGTCCGAAATCGTCCTTTTCTATATCGATTTTCTTATAACTGTTGGTATTTGTGGACTTTTTGAAGGTCGTTTTATGGTCGTTTTCACGCCGTTCGAGATTATAATACTCCCTGTCCATCTCCACGAGTTTATCGAACTGCTCTTCGGGAAGCGCAACCGACGTCAGTTTTTTGCGGTCATAAAAATAATACAGAAACTTCCCGTTTTCCTCCGCCGCCCGTTTTTCCTTATTCAGTTTATATGCTCTCGGAGTATCCGCCATAGTTTAACCTCTCTTTTCCCACTGGCAAACATTCTTACTCTCACACGCCGAAGAAGCGCTCGAAAAATGCTTTCAATTTTTCAATGATCGTCTGCTTTTTCTTTTCGCGATTGGTATTCCCGAACCTTGAAATCGGCGGCATAAGTTTATCGATATCCGTTCCCGTCGTGCGCATTTCGCCGTCCGCAATCGCGTTATCCACAAACTTTTTCGTTTCGTCCGCTTTCAGTTTTTCTTCGGCAATAATTTCGTTTAGTTGCTTTTCTTTTTCCGCCGCTATGTAGGAATGCCATTCCGCCATAACGTCGTCAACGTCGTTTATCCCGTCGATAAAGTTTTCAATCAAAGCCTTTTTACTGCGTAGTTCCGGGCTTGCGTCGATAGATTTTTGTATCGTAATCAAAGTTTCTTTGTCGTTGCAATGCGAATCGTGATATTTCGTAACGAGTATCAGAATATAATCGATATTTATTTCAATCTGCTTTACGAGTTCGAGTTCGAATACAACGTCGTCTGTAATATCTTCTTTCTCTTCGTTCTCTCTCTTTTTCTTCCACTCGTCGCGAAGATCTTGATACCGACCTAAATAATCTTGCAAATCTCTTTCCGAAAGAATTTCTTTTCCTTCAAAATCATCAAATGCGGTTAAAAGATTGCGCATTCTAAGCACCGCGCCGAATAACGCGATAAATTCTTTTTGAGCCTTTTCACCCGTTATACGCTCCTTGTCAAGCGGAAATTTAGCGGTAAGCTCGGCAATCATATCCACAAATCCGTCGTGCTTATCCCCGCGCTCGTCAACGTAGCCGTTGTAATAATCTTTGAAACCGCGCATTAAAACGATACCGCCCGCCTCTCCGTCGCCGAAAAGCGAAATCGCCTCGTCGGTACGCTTTTGCAGATTGCGGAAACATACGATATTGCCGAAAGTTTTAACCGAGTTCAAAATTCTGTTCGTTCTCGAATACGCCTGAATGAGTCCGTGCATTTTCAGGTTTTTATCAACCCAAAGCGTGTTCAAAGTCGTCGCGTCGAAGCCCGTTAAAAACATATTCACGACGATAAGCAAATCGATATCTTTGTTTTTCATTCGTAAAGATACGTCTTTATAGTAATTCGGAAACTTGTCCGCCGAAGTGTCGTAATTCGTCCCGAAATAGGCGTTATACTCCTTAATCGCGCCCTCTAAAAAGTCGCGCGAAGACGAATCGAGCGCGCTCGTATCGTCCGAATTTTCTTCCCCTAAAAATCCGTTGTCTTCCTCTTCGTTCGGCGCAAAAGAGTAAATCGTAGCGATTTTTATCGCCTGCTCGGGGCGCGCTTTCATCTGTTTTTGAAATTCTTTATAATAAAGCCTTGCCGCTTCAACAGAAGAAACCGCTAAAATCGAGTTAAACCCTTTTACGAACGTTTTATTTTTAATCTCTTGCGTATCGAGTCCGTTTTTCGCCTTGGCGACTTCTTCCACGTTAACGAGTTGCCTGAACTGGTACCCTTTATCGCGCTTTGTTTTCTGCGCGAAATGTTCCAAAATATATGCCACGACTTTCGAAATTCTTTCGGGCGCAAGATATGCCTTTTCGCGGTCGATATCCCATACTTCTTTGTCGTCGATATCGGGTTCTTTGTCCATCGTTTTGATATAATCCACGCGGAACGGCAAAACGTTTTTATCGTTGATAGCGTCAACGATAGTGTAAGTATGCAATTTATCGCCGAATGCCTGCTCTGTCGTGCGCAAATTCGGATTTTTAGAAGCCCCTGCGTTTACAGCAAAAATCGGCGTACCCGTAAACCCGAAAAGATAATATTTCTTGCAATATTTCGTAATCGCCTTATGCATGTCGCCGAATTGCGAACGATGACACTCGTCGAAAATGATAACGATTTGCTTATCGAATACGGCATGCCCGATATTCTTCTTTACAAACGTGCTTAATTTTTGTATCGTTGTAATGATAATCTTCGATTTATCGTCTTCGAGTTGCCGTTTTAACACCGCCGTGGAAACGTTGCTGTTCGCCGCGCCCTTTTCAAAGCGATCGTATTCCTTCATCGTTTGATAGTCAAGGTCTTTTCTGTCGACAACGAACAAAACTTTTTCTATATACGGCAATTTGCTTGCAAGTTGCGCCGTTTTGAACGAAGTAAGCGTTTTGCCGCTACCCGTCGTATGCCAGATATATCCGCCGCCCGCAACGCTTCCGTATTTTTTATAGTTATACGAAATTTGTATTCTATTCAATATCTTTTCGGTTGCAACGATTTGATACGGGCGCATAACCAAAAGCATGTTTTCGGAAGTAAACACACAGTATTTCGCCAAAATATTCAAAATCGTATGCTTTGCGAAAAACGTCTTGGTAAAATCGATAAGGTCGGGAATAATGCGATTTTTCTCATCCGCCCAAAAGGAAGTAAATTCAAAAGAATTGCTCGTTTTGCCCTTTCTTTCGGAATTCATTTCCTTAATATGATTATATCTCGTCGTGTTGGAATAATATTTCGTGTTCGTTCCGTTCGATATAACGAAAATCTGAACGTATTCGAAAAGCCCGCCGTTCGCCCAAAAACTATCGCGCTGATAGCGGTCGATTTGATTAAACGCTTCCCTTATATTCACTCCGCGGCGTTTCAATTCGATATGTACAAGGGGCAACCCGTTTACAAGAACGGTAACGTCGTAACGATTTTTATAATTTCCGTCGTTTTCCTCGTATTGATGGATAACCTGCAACTTGTTGTTGTGGATATTCTTTTTGTCGAATAACGTAATATTTTTCGTTTCGCCGTTGTCGCGGTGTAAAATTTGCACGTTATCTTCCTGAATACGCCGCGTTTTTTCAACGATACCGTCGTTTTTGCCTGCAATGCAGTTGTTATAAAACTGCTCCCATTCGGTATCGGTAAATGCGTAATTATTCAGTTCTTCCAACTTTTTGCGAAGATTCGGAAGTAATTCGTCTTTGTTATGAATAGGCAAATATTCATAACTTATCTCCGTTAAAAGATGAATAAATTCTTTTTCCAGTTCTTCTTCCGATTGATAAGCGTCCGAACGTTTTTCTTCCGACTTATATTCGCTAACAACCGTACTTTCTTCACTTTCCGAAACAACGTTATAAAAACTCATAATTTTCTCCTGTAATTTACTTTACTAATGCTATTATAGAAACTATTGCAGATACGATTGAAGTAACCGCAGTAAACAATCCGAACAGATAATTATTGTCTTTCACTTCATCTACTTCGATTGCAGCTATCCGAAACATTCTTGATAGTAAAAGCAACGTTATGCTCCACACGCCGCTAACAACACTCAAATACCATTTCATAGGCACAACACTCGGGATACAATATTGCAACGGAATAACCGCAAGAAATAAAATCGCACAAATTAGAGTAATCAATTCAACAAGCTTATAAAAGGCATATAGAGCCGCTCTTACAAGCCCTGCTCCGGCATTCATGTTTTTAGCATATTTCTTCGGGCGAAAAAGAATTTTCAACACAGCTCTAAATTTTCCTTTATTTCCCTTTTCCCCAAGTTTTGCTTCCGCTGTCTCTCTTTCTTTTTCCTTTTCTACCTTTGCCGCTTCCAGTTTCTGCTTGTCATACTCGGTCAAAGCGTTTACTATAATTTTTGTAATACGCTCATCGTCTATCACCATTAAGGTGTCAGACTTTACGTTTTCGACTTTTATTTGACTTTTCTGTTTTTGTTTCTTTTTCCCCATACTTAAACTTATCCTTAAAACGTTAATAATTTATCCCTGTAATATTCGTATTGCTTTTGGCGATGTTCGATTTCTGCAGGCAAACCTGCGGTTAAATCGTTGCAGAGGCTATCGAATTTATCAAGAATTGCCACAATTTCTTTTTGTTTTTCAAGCGTAGGCAAAGGTATAACAATATTAGCCAAATCACTCGGAGTTACTTCTATAACCTTTGTCCCATGAAGATATTTCTTTTTTTGCTCAAAAAACATCGACGTGCAGAAATAATACGCTAAGTACTTAGCATTTTGCATGCTGTGTATAATTGCTGTATGTCCGCTAACCGCAATATTTTCGTCACCAAGCCATGCAACACATTTGCAAACATCTTCGACATTTTCACTTGTTACAGCCATAATTATATCGTTTGACTTTGCTATCTTTGATTTTTTTGCAACTTCATTAGAAACAAACGTAATTGTTTTATCGGCACTTATCCCATATTTAGTATATATTTGTCCGTAATGTATGCAAGGATATCCCTCATTTACAAAATCCTTTTTCTGAAAATTGCCGCCTCTTTCGATAGTCGCAATATCTTCCAAACGAACAAAAGCGAACCCGTAAACGTACTGCAAAAGTCTAATCAGCCCTGCCCGTTCCGTTCCGTTCCGTTCCGTTCCGTTCCGTTAAAATGGTCGCATACTTGCCGTCGAATGTCAACAGTTTTTCGCGGTAATATTCATATTGTTTTTGTCTTTTTTCAATTTCCGCAGGAAGCCCTATCCCTAAATCGGAACAAATCGCGTCGAAATTATCAAGCACCTTCACAATTCTTTCTTGCACTTCCATCGGCGGCACGGGAATTTTATATGGTGCTAACAGTCTTAAACTTAATCCCCCTCTTGTTCCATCTCCATTCGATATCGCTCTTAATTCTTCATACTTTCCATCAAGGTAGTAATAAAGAAATTTATAGTTCATTGAAGTACCACATATCAAAGAACATAATGATTGATTTGTACATAATTCAATTTCTGTAATTGCAACCTTTCCTCTTGTTTTCCCTTGTCCTGCGAGTGCAATTACAACAGAATGAATGGGAACTAATGTTGTACTTGAAGATTGATACCCTAATTCCGTAATCTTTTCTTCCGTGTAAAAAATACGTTTATTATTTACTTCTCCTGAACTCATCCAAGGAATAGTACCGTTTTCCCAGTATTCCTTTTTTGAAGTGGAAGGCGTTGCTCCTGTAACAAGTCGACAAACATCTTTCAATTCTTTCCATTCTGTTTGATAAGTAGATGACTTAGGCATCAGTAATTTATCTCTATAAAATTCATACTGCTTACGGCGAGCTGTAAGCTCCGCTGTAAGCTCCGCTGTAAGCTCCGCGCTATACAGCGTGAAACTGTCCAAAATTCGGACTATTTCACGCTGTACCGGCAGAGCCGGCAACGGAATTTGCACTTGTTTCATCTTATCCTTAGAAACGTTATAACGAGTAACACCGCTCGCCGTTTTACCTATTTGATACCTTATGCTTTCAGCTCGAAATAAGTGTTTTGCAAAATCAGGCAATAAAATAGATTGATTATCAAGTCTAAAAAAGAAACAAAAACTATTTAAATACAATTTTTCACTTGTTTTTGTTGTAATTACTGAAGAAAAACCGCATTCATCAGGCGTTTCCGATGAACCTGTAAAAATAATATCGCCATATTGGAGCGTATTTTGTCTCTCCCCGGGATTTATTTTAACTCTATCCTCAATATCTAAATTTAGCGACGGGTTAGCATAGACATTTTTATATGTAATAAATTTTTCATTACCATTAGTAAAATCATTTTTTGATTTACCACTCAAACCGCCGTAAAACTTTCCCAACTCGCCAAGTTTTTTATACTCCACCCCGTTCGGGCAAAATTCTTTTATCAATTCTTCTAATTTACTCATTGTAATTACCTTATGTACTTTATATTAGTTATGCAATCTTTTAACGTGGGAAAAACTACTTCTCTTTCCTTTCCTCTTGATATTCCCATATTCTCTAAATCAATGCCAAAATACGGAGACTTAATTTCTGCTTCAATCCACGTCATTTCTCCATACAACTTGCTTTCTATATAACCATTTTTTGGTTCTTTGCTCCACGATACATAGATACCATCATAATTGGGTTCTATTGCTTTCTTTTTTCGGTTTGAAGAAATTCCATACCCCAAATAACGATAGATTTTTCCTTGATACAAAAGTGCTTCTGCCACTTTGTTTTCGCACGGATTCCTGTTTATTTTACAAAGAAGCAACATTTTCATTAAGTTACTAAAAAAATCTTGATAAGCATTTTTTAAATCTTGCCTTTTGCTTTGTCCCACATAAGTCCTCCCAGTCCAACAGTTACATACTTCTTCTACATCGCTTAAAACTTGTATAAACGATTCTTTTGTGTTTCGATTATTGTTTTTTATATAATTTTTAATATTGTTAGTTACCTTATCTACTTCAAAAATTATTTTTTGATATTCGTCAGCACATAAATTTCTCAAATTAACGCTCATTTTCTTTTCCCTTCGATTCTCTTTAATTCTAGCGCTTTTTCGGCAAATTTGTCTCTCCATGTCAATAGCAGCAATTCATCATATTTATTTTCTTTCAAGTTAAAAACAAGCAACTTCGGCTCGCTTAAAAGCAAATAAATTGTATCATATTGTTTTTTGCGATTATTGATATTTTTCAAAACTTGAAAAGTTTCTCTCTTAAACCAATTCGGCATCGTAATCGGCGAGTTTATAAATAATTCATAACTTTTCATATCGGCGTAGTCTGCGTTTTCGCTATTGAGTCTCTCTACCTTTTGGCGAACCATATCTAAAAAATAACGTATCGGCGTTTTTTCTATCGCAATATTATCGCCATAAGAATCTTGATTCCACAAAACGCCTTGTTCGTCAACCGTTATGCCTGCTTTTCTTGCCTTTTTCAAAGTTTTTTCGGGAATATCTTCCGCTTTTTCATACCGTTCGATGCAATAAAACGCTTCCGCAACGTCATTCGGCATGCAATATGCAACTTCTATTCCTATTTTGTTCCCGTTATATCGTAAATCGGGCTTGTCAGAAACTTCTATATTCTGAAACTTATTCGGAAAACAATTTTCCAATATGATTTTTGCAAAATATTCGTTAAATCTCCCCATTGTTTTTTACCAACCGAGTTTATTCTTTATTTCAGCCAGTTCCGTATCGTTTTTAACCTTTTCTATTATTCCTATCACTAATCTCCGAAACGGCTCATATTTCAACAAAGCATCTTCTTCACAAACATTATCACCATGCGCCACTTCGCTTAATTCGCTAAATAATTGATACCCGTTATTTGAAAATTCCGCCGGAATAATATGTTTCTGTTTGTCCACTTCCTCCAATAATTTCCTAAAGGATTTCCGCTGCCCTTCCGTATTTACCGTTACTATTCCCGCCGCTTCTGCTGTTTCCTTTGTAATTTTTTCGTATATTTTTCGCAAATAGATAATCGCCCCGGCACCCAATTCATTACGATAAGCACACTCTGCTTTACCCAGCAATTCAGCGAAATTTCCGTATATATTTTTCGCATTTTGCACTGTTGGATTAAATTTTTCAGTTCGTTTCAGCACTCGCACTTCCGGATAAATATTATGTATTTCGTTTGCACTTTCTACTAAAAACCACACAGGCAACTGATTACCGCATCTCGGACAAGTTAAAACACAGTCTACGCTAATCTGCTTATTATTTACGCCAATTCCGAATATATCTTCTTTAGAAACAAAAGAAAGATCCGAATCGCATTTAGCGCAAAAATACGTTAATGCAACTTTTCCTATCAAAAGTTTTTTACTTTTCCCTTCCTTTAATTTTCTATTATCTAAAAACCCTTCCACTTGTTTAAATTCAAGATCGATCGGTTTTGACAATACGTCGCTCAATCTCATTTGTATCCCCTAATATCAAATTTATTTCTTTTCTTTCGTGACGGCAATCAACTTATCGAAATCGGAATTGATTTTTTGCGTTTTGTTAAATTTATCGTATTCCAATTCTGCTTTACCTGTCTATTTTCCCTTTGTTTGAACTACCGAGAAATCCTCGGTAGTTGTTTCTTTTTTTTATTATTTACCCCTCTATTTCGGCGATGATTTTATCTATCTCTTCCCTTAAAACCTGCTCGCGGGCAACAATTTCTTTTAGTTCGGCGTTAAGTTTTACGATATCGATTTTTTCGCGCGTGTCTTTTTGTTCAACGTAAGTCGAAACCGAAAGATTATAATTATGCTCATCGTTTCCGATAATCTCATTCGGAACGATTTTAGCAAAATGTTCTTCGTTCTCGCGCTTGATATACGCCTGCAAAATTCTGTCGATATTTTCGTCCGTAAGTTTATTATTGTTCGTAACCTTGATAAACTCGTTTGAAGCGTCAATAAAAATCACGTCGTTCGTCGCTTTCGAGTGCTTTAACACCATAATGCAAGTAGCGATAGACGCACCGAAAAACAGATTGCTCGGCAGTTGAATAATACAATCGATTTTGTTGTTGTCTATAAGGTATTTTCTTATCTTTTGCTCCGCGCCGCCGCGGTACATAATGCCGGGGAAGCATACGATCGCCGCCGTTCCGTTGCTCGCCAGCCACGAAAGCGAGTGCATGATAAAAGCAAAATCCGCTTTCGATTTCGGGGCTAAAATACCCGCGGGGCTATAACGTTCGTCGTTGATTAAAATCGGGTTATCGTCGCCCGCCCAAGGGATAGAATACGGCGGGTTAGACACGATTACTTCAAACGGCTCGTCATCCCAATGCGCGGGGTCGATAAGCGTATCGCCGTGCGCTATATCGAACTTATCCGGCTCGATGTCGTGCAAAAACATATTGATTCGGCAAAGGTTATACGTCGTGATGTTGATTTCCTGTCCGAAAAAGCCTTGACGGATATTGTCTTTTCCAAGAATCTTCGCCGCTTTTAAAAGAAGTGAACCCGAACCGCACGCGGGATCGTAAACCTTGTTTACTTCCGTTTTGCCGACGATGGCAAGTTTTGTTAAAAGTTCGGATACTTCTTGCGGGGTGAAAAATTCGCCGCCTTTTTTACCGGCGTTACTCGCATACATACTCATTAAATACTCATACGCATCGCCGAAAGCGTCTATCGTGTTGTCCTGATACTTGCCGAGTTTCATTTCGGCAACGGTATTCAAAAGTTTTACGAGTTTTTCGTTGCGCTTGGCAACCGTCGCGCCGAGTTTATTCGAGTTTACGTCGAAATCTGCGAAAAGACCTTTAAAATCCTCTTCGCTTTCGCTCCCCTGCGCCGAACTTTCGATATTTTTGAATACCTTTTCAAGGGTTTCGTTTAAGTTTTCATCCGTAGCGGCGCGCTCGCGAACATTGCAAAAAAGTTCGGACGGAAGCATAAAAAATCCTTTCGACTTAACAAGTCCTTCTCTTGCCGTTTCCGCCTCTTCGTCGGGCATTTTTGCATAATCAAACGATTCGTTTCCCGCCTCTCGTTCGCCGTCGTTTATGTATTCGGTAATATTTTCGGAAATATACCGATAGAACATCGTACCCAAAACGTATTGCTTAAAATCCCACGCGTCAACGCCGCCCGCATGCACGAGATCGGTCGCCGCGTTCCAAATCATTTTGTGTAATTCCGCCCTTTCCTGCTCTTTCTTTATATCAGCCATTTCGCTTTTCTCCTGTATACTTTTTCATTTTATCTATTTTATCATACATAACATGACAACTACGGTCATAATTAAGATATTTTTCTTAGGTTTTGCAATTATTTTTCGTCGTCCACGATTTCGACGATATCGTCAAGCGTACAGCCCAGTGCCGTGCAGATTTTTATAAGCACGTCGGAATTTACCGAAACGCCGTCCTTTTTCATTTTTGCAAGCGTTGCGGGGCTTACCTTTGCGAGCGCGGCGAGTTCCTTGCTCTTCATCTCCCTGTCTATCAGTAATTTGAATAATTTTTTATAACTTGCTGCCATAATACACCTCATTTACTACTTTATTCGATTATAACATAAATAAAAATGCTTGCTAGCAAGGGCATTTTTATGATTGCTTTCAATCTCGCAGCCGTGCCGAAGGCGCGGGGGAAAGCGAAAGCTTTCGTTTTGCAGAATGCAAAACTCTGCGTTCATTATACCATATTACGGTATGTTTTGCAATAGGTATTTGAAATAAATTCAAAGAAGTTTTAATTTCTTTCACTTTTTTCTATCGCCTATAATTTTATTTTCGTCCAGTCCAAGCGATTTCAGCCACATTTCCTTTTCCGTCTGAATCACGGAATACATCACCTTATCGCTCTCGCAATAAGCCAACAAAAAATTGTAATGTTTCAGTTTTGTTCTGATTTTGTCGTCCGGATCGTCAACCTGTATTTTCGGTCGGCGGTATTCGTTATACGAAGTCAGAAAAACTTTCCAACTGTATGCCGCAAGGTTTTGTTTCGCCGCGCGCTTACAATATCTCCGCCAGCAAAGCCTTATCGACGAACGATGCTTTACCATTTGAAACTCTTCCCACTTAAAATCGGGAATCAGATACCCGTCTCCCGGTTTCGCCCTTTCCGGGAAAAGCAAATAAGCGAGTTCTTTTTCGCTCATTCCGCTCAGTTCGTCAAGTCCGATGCCGATAGCGTCTACTCTTTTCAAAACCGTCCAGACGGTCGTGCGCGAACAATCGCAAAGCGTAGCGATCTGCGTGCGGTTGTTACCTTTTAAGTAATACTCTGAAATCAATTTATATCTCGACATAAAACACCTCTCTTTTATCGCCCTCTTTTACATACAACAGTATATATGGAAAAATGTTCAATTTGAGGAACCACCCCGCTATTTTAGCATATTTCCCGATTTTCGACCGCTTTCAAAAGAGTAAAAAAACAGCCAGACTCAAGCGAGAATGGCTGTTTTTCTTAAAATTCAGTATTAAAATGCCGGAATTTAACCGTTTTCCGTCAAAAGCTTACGCCCTCGGATTACGGATATTAGCCTGTGCAGCTGCCAATCTCGCGATGGGTACGCGGAACGGCGAGCAGGAAACATACGTCAAACCGATTTCGTGGCAGAATTCCACGGAAGAAGGATCGCCGCCATGTTCGCCGCAAATGCCGCAGGACATACCGGGACGCGTCTTTCTGCCCAGTTCCACCGCCATCTTCATCAACTTGCCGACGCCCACGGTATCAAGGCGCGCAAACGGATCGGATTCGTAAATCTTGTTCGCATAGTACGCGGGCAGGAACTTGCCTGCGTCGTCGCGCGAGAAGCCGAACGTCATCTGCGTCAGATCGTTCGTACCGAAGCAGAAGAATTCCGCCTCTTTCGCAATCTCGTCCGCCGTTAGCGCCGCGCGGGGAATTTCAATCATCGTGCCTACTTCGTACTTCAGATCGGATTTCGCAGCCGCAATCAGCTCGTCCGCCGTCTTAACAACGATGTCTTTCACGAACTTCAGTTCTTTCACTTCGCCGGTAAGCGGAATCATGATTTCGGGAACGATGTTCCAGTCCGCATGTCTTGCCTTCACGGCCATCGCCGCCTTAATCACGGCTTTCGTCTGCATCACGGCGATTTCGGGATACGTTACCGTCAGACGGCAACCGCGGTGTCCCATCATCGGGTTGAATTCGTGCAGCGAATCGATGATTTCTTTAATCTGCTTCACGCTCTTGTTCTTCGCCTTCGCCAGTGCTTCGATATCGGCTTCTTCCGTAGGCACGAACTCGTGAAGCGGGGGATCGAGGAAACGGATGGTTACGGGATAACCGCCCAGCGCTTCGAACAACCCTTCGAAGTCCGCCTGCTGCATCGGTTCGATTTTCGCAAGCGCTTCAACTCTTTCTTCCACCGTGTCGGAGCAGATCATTTCGCGGAACGCGCCGATACGAGCGGGATCGAAGAACATATGCTCCGTGCGGCAAAGACCGATGCCCTGCGCGCCGAACGCCGCCGCCTGCTTCGCGTCCTTGGGGGTATCCGCGTTCGTACGAACGCCGAGCGCCTTGTACTTATCCGCAAGTTCCATAATGCGTCCGAAATAGCCGCTGTTGGGATCTGCGGGAACCGTCTTGATCAGTCTGCCGTAAATGTTACCGGTAGAGCCGTCCAGCGAAATCTCGTCGCCTTCGCGATAAATCTTGCCGGCAAGTTCGAAGTACTTCTCGTCCTCGTGCATCTTGATGTCGCCGCAACCGGAAACGCAGCACGTACCCATACCGCGGGCAACCACGGCAGCGTGCGACGTCTGACCGCCGCGCACCGTAAGAATACCCTGCGAATACTTCATGCCTTCGATATCTTCGGGCGAAGTTTCAAGGCGGACAAGAATCACCTTCTTCTTGTTCTTTCCTTCTTTCACCGCGTCCTCCGCCGTAAATACGATGGAGCCCGCCGCCGCGCCGGGAGAAGCCGCGATACCCTTGCCGATCACGTCGGTCTTGTCCGCCGCTTTCAAATCTTTCGCGTCGAACGTGGGGTGCAGCAGCATGTCGAGCGACTTCGCGTCGATCTGCATCAGCGCTTCCTGCTCGGTAATCATGCCCTCGTCGATGAGGTCGCACGCAATCTTGATAGCGGCAGCCGCCGTACGCTTGCCGTTACGCGTCTGAAGCATGTACAGTTTCTCGTTCTCCACGGTGAATTCCATATCCTGCATATCGCGGTAATGGTTTTCGAGAATCTTGCAAACTTCCTGGAACTGCTTGTACACTTCGGGGAATACTTCCGCCATCTTCGCGATGGGCATCGGGGTACGCACGCCGGCAACAACGTCCTCGCCCTGAGCGTTCGTTAAGAATTCGCCCATCAAGCCTTTTTCGCCGGTAGCGGGGTTACGCGTAAACGCAACGCCGGTGCCGCAGTTGTCGCCCATGTTGCCGAACGCCATCATCTGTACGTTTACGGCAGTGCCCCAGCTGTAAGGGATGTCGTGGTCCATACGATAGATGTTCGCACGGGGGTTGTCCCACGAACGGAACACGGCTTTGATAGCTTCGAACAGCTGTTCTTTCGGGTCGTTGGGGAATTCTTTGCCCAGCTGCTTCTTATATTCGGCTTTGAACTGGTTGGCAAGCGTTTTCAGATCTTCCGCGTCCAGCTCTACGTCCTGCGTAACGCCCTTCTTCTCTTTCATCTCGTCGATAAGTTTTTCGAAGTACTTCTTTCCTACTTCCATAACCACGTCGGAGAACATCTGAATAAATCTTCTGTAGCAGTCCCACGCCCAACGGGGGTTATTCGATTTCGTAGCGATAACGTTTACCACTTCTTCGTTCAAGCCGAGGTTTAAGATGGTGTCCATCATGCCGGGCATGGAAGCGCGCGCGCCGGAACGCACGGAAACGAGCAAAGGATTTTCCTTGTCGCCGAATTTCTTTCCGCAGATTTTTTCCATCTTGTCGATGTATTCCATAATCTCCGCCTGAATGTCGGGATTGATCTGTTTGCCGTCCTCGTAATACTGAGTGCAGGCTTCCGTAGAAATGGTGAAGCCTTGGGGAACGGGCAGACCGATGTTGGTCATTTCCGCAAGGTTCGCGCCCTTGCCGCCGAGCAGCTCGCGCATCTTCGCGTTGCCTTCGGTAAACAGATAGCAATACTTTTTAGCCATAAGTGATACTTCCTCCAAATGAAAATTCTTGATTTTTGATACTTTGATGAATTTAAAACGGAAAATCCCGCCCGCACCGCAAAAAGCTCCGTACAGCGCCGAAAAAAGCGCCCGGAAAGCGGTATAAACGCCACGCAAAAAGAAGCGGCAGGAAATCCGACCGATTCTTATTTTACTATAAAACGCAAAAAATATCAAGTCTTTATAAGGGCTATTTTTATTTTTTTTCGTAAAATTATCTTAATCTTTCACTACCCGCCGCAAGGCGCCGCGACAAGTCAATCCCCGCCTTATTCTCGGCTTCCCCTTGGGGGAAGCTGTCCGCAAAGCGGACTGAAGAGGTCAATTATCTCCGCTTTATATCAGGCTTCCCCTCGGGGGGCTTTTCTCGCCGAGTTGCCGCCACAAGGCAATCTCGGCGGCTTGCTGTCAACGAAGCGGACTGAAGAGGTCAATTATCTCCGCTTTATATCAGGCTTTCCCCTTGGGGGGAAAGTGTCGCCGAACGGCGACGAATGAGGGGCGCAGCATATTATGCGCAGCACATTTTTGATTTTCTGAATATTCCGGAAGGAATTTCTGAAAAATCAAGGGGCGCTTCAACTTCGAACCGTTGTTTGTATCTTCCCTATCCACAAAATTTGAAGCCTTGTTGCAAGCCTTCCCCTCGGGGGGAAGGTGGACAAAGCAAAGCTTTGGACGAATGAGGGGCGCAACTTGTTTTCTGTTATACTTTTCCTCCATCAAGCCTTCCCCTTGCCTTGTTTTTGCTGCGCAAAAATCGGCAAAAACGTGCACCCTTATTTCCTTGGCTTCCTCTTTGGGGAAGCTGTCCGCAAAGCGGACTGAAGAGGACACCCCCCCATTTTCTCCGATTTTTCAAGAAAGAAATAAAAATTTTAAGAAAATTCCGTTTCCTCGGCATACGTCTGCCCTCAGAAAACTTGCGCAAAAATTTTCTTTGTGTTATAATATTTTTGGTGGAACACCCCGGCACAGCAGATGCAATCTCCGCCCTGCAAAGCCGAAAAAACATTGTTCCGTAAAGGTATAATTTATGAAGAAAAAATTTTTAACTCCCGTAATCGCCACACTGGCATTGTCCTGCGCCACTTCCGTCTTTTCCGCTTGCGAAAAAACGGGCGGAGGAAACGCCCCGCAACAAAACGCGGAAATCCACGAAATTTACACTTCTTATGTAACCAACGCGGAAGGAAACGGAGAAACGCCCCTCTCGTACGAAGAATGGCTGGCTATCATCAAAGGCGAAAAGGGCGGCATAAGCGATAAAACAGACGGCGACAATACAGGCGCAACCGAAAAATCCGCCTACGAAATCTGGCTGGATAACGGACATACCGGCACCGAACAGGATTTTCTTAACTGGCTGAAAGCCGATGGCAGCGCCGACACAGACGATAAAACTCAGATTTTTGAGTTTTACCCGCTTGACGACGGCACTTACAGCGTATCCGTCGGCAAAGCAACACAAATGAACAACGTCAGCCTTCCCGCCGCGTATAAAGGTAAACCCGTAACCGCCATCAGCGAAAAAGGGTTTGATAAGTGCGAAAATCTTATAAGCATAACTCTCCCCGACACCATTACTTCCATCGGCAATTATGCGTTCAGACGTTGCTATAAACTTACAAGCATTACGATGCCGGATAGCGTTACTTCTATCGGCAGTTACGCGTTCGACTGGTGCAGCAAGCTTACAAACATTACGATACCGAATTCCGTTACTTCTATCGGCAGTTACGCGTTCGAAAGTTGCAGCGGTCTTACAAGCATTACGATACCGAATTCCGTTACTTCTATCGGCAGTTCCGCGTTCCACTGGTGCAGCAAGCTTACAAACATAACAATCCCCGACAGCGTTACTTCTATCGGCAGTTACGCGTTCGAGCAATGCAGCGGTCTTACAAGCATTACGATACCGAATTCCGTTACTTCTATCGGAAGCGGTGCATTCAGCAATTGCAGCAGCCTTACAAACATAACAATTCCCGACAGCGTTACTTCTATCGGCAGTTATGCGTTCTTCTATTGCCGCATGCTTACGACCATAACAATCCCGAACAGCGTTACTTCTATCGAAAATTCTGCCTTTTCTTATTGCGACAATCTTACAAGCGTCTATTATAAAGGCGACAAAAACAAATGGGATAAAATAACCATTTATTCGTATAATGAAGATTTAACAAATGCAACTCGTTATTATTATAGTGAAACAAAACCCGCTACAAGCGGCAATTTTTGGCACTATAATAGTAAAAATGAAATCGAAGAATGGTAGAAATACACAAAAAAATAACTAAATTCGGCTAAATCAATTTTTAGTAAAACTTACCCGCGGAGACGAACTTTTCGTCCCCGCGGGCTACTTTATTTCAAGCCTTCCCCTCGGGGGGAAGGTGGACAAAGCAAAGCTTTGGACGAATGAGGGGCTGCTGCATTTACGAGGACTATTATCCGCTTATCCGACCGCTTTATATCAGATTAAAAAACGCTTTGTCGCCGGCAAGCAGCTTCTCGTCAAGCTGCCACACGCCGTTTACCTTAATCAGCCCGAACTCGCACTCTTTCGCCGTTTCGAAAACGTCGTTGCCGTCGTAGCCGATAAACTTTTCACCCAGCACTTCCAAGGCGTCTTTCGCGTCCTTCGTAAACGTGGAAGTCGTTACGAAAATACCGCGGCAATTCCGCTTGCCGTCCCGCATCTGGCGGCACGTCGCCGCGCCCACAAACTGCTGCACCAGCGTTTCCCCTATCATCCACTTTTCGGCAAGTCCCTTCGTCGGGTCCCAGTTCTTCGCCTGTATGTAGATGGTTTCGCGGAAGCCGAATCTGTCCGTCAGCTCTATTTCGCCGTCTATTCCGCCGTCGTTTTTGCCGCCCGAAATGCGAAGTCCTTCCAGCCGTCTGCCGCTTTTCAGCGAATACCGCTCCAGCAGATACACCGAATAATACTCGAAATATTCGCCCGAAAGCGCGCGCAATCTCTTCAGAAATTCCTCTTTCAGTTTCTCGTCCGCCGTGCGGGGCGAAACGGCGCTTTGCGCTATGCGGGAAGAAGTCTCGCGGGACGGTGCCGTACGAGCCGCGGCGCGCGTTTGCGGCTGCGCCGTACGGGAAGATGTTTCGCGCGGCTGCGCCGTGCGCGTCCCCGCAGAAGTCTGCACTTTCTGCGTGCTCTGCACTTTCTGCGCGTTTTGCGTATTCTGCGCCGCGCTTTTCGGCGAAGTCTGCGCGGCTTGCAACGGCTTTGCAGCCTCTTTTGCTTCGGCGGGCTTTTCCGCAGATTTTTCTTCCGTAAGCTTCTTTTCGGCTGCCGACTCTTCTTTCGGTTCCGATTTTTCTTCCGCTTTCGCTGCCGGGGCGGCTTCCGCTTTCGACGCGGCTTTTTCTTCTTTTTTCGCGCTCGAAGCATTGCCGAGGAATACGAAATCGGTCAGCCACAAATCTTTAAACGCGTCCTTTTTCGCAGGTGTTTTTTCCGCTTTTGCGGGGGATTTTTCCTCTTTCTTTTCCGCCGCTTTCACGGGGGCAGAGGCGGCTGCAACGGGTTTTTCCGCCGCTTTTTCCGGCGCGTTTTTCATTGTTTTTTCCGTCGCTTTTTCCATCTCTTTTCCCGCGGGTTTTTCTGCCGGCTTTTCTTCCGTTACGGGTGCGGGTGCAAGCGAATCCGCAGGGGCGGGCACGGGTTCGGCGGCTTTTGCCGCGGGTTTTCTGCCCCGTTTTTTCGGCTGCGGTTTTTCCTCCGCTTTTGCTTCGGATTTTGTTTCGGATTTTGCTTCGGACTTTGCCCCCGAAGTCGGTTCCGCCGCCTGCATTTTAGCCGTTTCGGCGGCGGACTTTTTCGTGCGTTTTCTGCCCGACGCTTCCGCTTTCGCCACGGCTTTTTCCACTGCTTTTTTCAACGATTCTTCTATCGCCGTACGTTTTTCCTCTTCCTTTACCTGCACCGCTTCCGACGTTTTTTCGGCTTTGCCGGCAGCGGGTTTTCTGCCGCGCTTTTTCGGCTCTTCGATTTTCAGCGAACACATATTTGTGGCTTTATCGAAAAGCACTTCGCCGGCGTCTTCCATCAACGAGAAATTCGAGCCGAATTTGCCTTTGATATCGGGAATATCCGCGTTTTCTTCGGGGTATTTCGCCGTGTATTCTTTCACGGCTTCCTCTAAAAGTTCGTTCCACTTATACGGCTTTTTTTCCAGCAATGCGCGCAGAATTTCTTTCTGCCGTTTTGCTTTCGTCGCCCGCGTAACAGGCTTAGCCGTATCTGCGCCTTTGCCGCTTTTTTTCGCGGCGGGTTCCGTTTCGTTCATCGTTAATTGTTGCTCCATTGAAAAATATGTCCTTTGAAATATGTATTTTTATTCGCGAAAATCCCCTTTGAAATCGTCGCGATACAAGCGGTAAAATTCCGTAAAGCACGGATAATCCCGCTCCGTTTTGCCCGATAAATAGGCTTTTAACAGGCGTAAAGCGCGTAATTCCGCGTCGTTTTTGCTTGTTTTTGCCCCGTTTTTATCAAAAAAATCGCCGTTTTTAAGCGTATTTTCTGCATTTTTTGCCCCGGAATCAACGTTTTTTTGCGTATTTTCGCACGAAATTCCGCTGATTTTACGCAAAAAATCGTATGTTTTTATGCTTGCGCGCACCAAATTTCCGCCTGCGCCTCCCGCCGCCGCGCCACAGTTTCCGCACAGAAATCTGCCGCCCGAAAAATCGAAATAGCAAGCCGATTTTTCCGCGCCCGCAAGCGAAACCGCGCCGGATTCCGCGCCCGCGCGTTTTTCGATTTCGTTGCCGCAGGCGCCGCAGCCGTCAAGGTCTATCATATACCCCGCTTCGAAAAGGGCGGTGAGCAGAAACGAACAGAGCGCCTCGGCGGGCGTTTCGTTTTCTTCGCCGTAGGCAAGCGAACGGAGCGCCTGCGCCGCGGCAATGAAAAGCGCTTCGTTTTCCGAGCCCTCCGCCGAAAGCTCGTCCGCGATTTCCGCCACCGCGCACGCGGCATAATAACGCGTGATATCCGTGCGGAGCGGGAAAAATCCGTCGTGCTGATAAGCGGACGTAACCGTGTTTCTGCCGTTTTTTTCCGCCAGAACGTATTCGCAGAAAGAGAACGGCTGCGCGGCGAACGCGAGGCGCGCGCCCGATTTTTTTACGCCTTTGATGCCCGCGGTGAGTTTGCCCGCCGAAGGCGTTAACAGCGTTAAAATTTTATCCGCGTCCTTATAATCGGCGGCGCGGAGCACGATCGCGTCCGTTTTGATTTCCATTTTTTTCCTGCGTTTTTACGGCGTAAACACCGCGTATTTACGGCTTTATATTTTTATCCGTCAGTTCGCGATAAAGCATGTAATAGCTTACGCCGCCCGTTTTTTCGAACAGCTCCCACGCGAGCTTCGCCGCCTTTGTTTCTCCGTTTTCCTTTCTCATTGTTCCGCCCTCCCGTTTATCCACAGAATGAGCGGTTTGCCGCGATTTTATTCGCTTACGGCGTCTGCGGCTTTTCGTAGCCGAATTCTTTCATCAGATTCGGACGGTCGCGCCAGTCCTCTTTTACTTTTACGTACGTGGTGAGGAACACTTTGCTTTGCAGAAATTTTTCCATATCCTGCCGCGCGAACGAGGAAACTTCTTTGATAGCCCTGCCCTGTTTGCCGATTAAAATCGCTTTGTGCGCCTGCTTTTCGCACACGATATCGAGGTTGATATCGTATACGCCGTTTTCGTTGCGCGTAAACGTGTTGATAACGACAGCGATGCCGTGCGGAATTTCCTGATCGAATTTCAGCAGGATTTTTTCGCGCATGATTTCCGCTATCATGAATTTTTCGCTGCGGTCGGATACGATTTCCTCTTCGAATACCTTGCCGCCCTCCGGCAGAAGATTGACGAGAAACTCTTTCAGCGCGCGCACGTTTCTGCCTTTTCGCGCCGATACGGGGAATACGTCCGTTCCCTCCAGCTTTTCCGCGAACAGCGCGAGATCGCCGGGAATTTTTTCCTTGGGCATGATGTCCGTTTTCGTATACGCCACAACGAACGGAGTATCGGTTTTTTCCGCCTGCGCGCGATACTTCCGCATCAGCGAAAAATCTTCCTCGTTTAATTTTTCGTGCCCGTCCACGACGAATAAAATCGCGTCTACGTCCTTCGAACTTTCTTCCGTGGTGCGCATCATGACGTCGGTGAGCGCGTTGCGCGCCTTATAGATGCCGGGGGTATCCACAAACACGATCTGGCTGTCCTTTTCCGTCAGCACCCCCAGTATTCTGTCCCGCGTGGTTTGCGGGCGCGGGGATACGATAGATACTTTCTCCCCCACCATCACGTTGATGAGCGTGCTTTTTCCTGCGTTGGCTTTGCCTATCACCGCTACGTAACCGCTTCTCATAGCCGCTGTATTTCTCTCCTTGTGTGTTCCGCTTACGCTTCGCGCGTAATGCCCATGCCGCCTAAAATTTCTTCTTCCTTGCCGCGCATTTCCGCCTTGTCGGCCTCTTCGATATGATCGTAGCCGAGGCAGTGCAATATGCCGTGCACGATAAGATAATTCAGCTCGCGGTAGTACGAATGCCCGTATTCTTCCGCCTGCTCTTTCGCGCGTTTCACGCACACCGCCAGCGAGCCGACGACGAGGGCGCCGTCCTCGTCCGTCTCGAACGGGTGTTCCGCTTTTTTAATCGGCTTTCCTTTGACGGATTCCAGTTCCGGAAAAGAAAGCACGTCGGTGATTTTATCCACGCCGCGCATCTCCGCGTTGAGGCGGCGGATTTCTTCCTCGCCGACGAACTCGCACTCGATTTTCAACGGCACGTCCGTCTGCACGAAACGCGAAAGCGCCTCTTCGATTTTCGCCGCGTTTTCCGCGTCGATGACGTCCGCTTCGTTTTCGCCGAACGCTTCCAGAATAAACTTCTTGCCTTTCATCGCTTAATCGTCCTCTTTTTTGCCGTAGTGTATGGACGGATAATCCACCCGCTTGTGATATACGCCCGTGAGCGCGTTGACCAGCGTGATCCTGAGCAGCGTGAGATCCGCCATGGTGATGTCGCATTCGGCGAACTGTTCCTGATTCATGCGTTCTTCGATGAGCCGGCGCACGCGCTTTTCCACTTCCTCCGGCGTTTTGTTGGGCAGAGAACGGGTGGCGGCTTCCGACGCGTCCGCAACCATGATGATCGCCGCGATTTTGCTTTGCGGCTTGGGCCCCGTATACGAAAAATCTTCCTTGTTTACTTCGCCGCCGTACATTTTCTGCGCCTTTGCGTAGAAATAGCCGATTGCCAGCGTGCCGTGATGCTGCAACGCCACGTCCGCGAAAAATTCGGGCAGGTGGTTGGAAAGAATCAAATCGTGCCCGTCGGTGGTGTGCGAACGGATGATGTCCGCCGAAAGTTCGGGCGTGAGCTCGTCGTGCAGGTTGTACTCGCCCTGATTTTCGGTGAAATATTCGGGGTGGTGCAGTTTGCCTACGTCGTGATACAGCGCGGCGGCGCGGGCAAGTTCCGCGTCTTCGCCCAGCGCGACGGCACATTCTTCCGCCAGCTGCGATACCACGGCGGAGTGGTTGTAAGTGCCCGGCGCTTCCTCTTTGAGCTTTTTGAGAAGCGGGGAATCCAGCGAAGTGAGTTCGCGCAGGCGGAACACCGTAAGCACGGAGAACATGGATTCGAACAGCGGCAGAAAAAGCAGGAACAGCACCGCCGAGGAGATACCGCCGATGAAGCCGTAGCCGAGGTTGATCCAGATGTTGCGCGCCGCGCCCGTCTGTTCGAACGAGCTGCCGCCCGAAGCCATGGAAGAAATTTCAAGCAGGAACACGATGAAATCCATCGGCGCCGCGATGAGAAGCCCCACGAGCACCACGCGGAGGCGGGTACGCAGTCTGTTTGCCGCGAAAATGGCGATCATGCCGCCGGTAAAGGCGATCATCAGCGCCGAATAGATGCTTTGCGCGGACGGCGTTACCGTGGAAAAGTTATCGAAAATAAACAGCAGCAACGCGTTGACGATATTCATGAACATGGCGCTGCGCCTGCCGAGAAGAATAAACGTAAGCAGCGCGCAAAGCGCCACGGGGCGCGCGTATACGTTGAGCCATTTACCCGTGAGCACGCACAGAATAAAGCTTAAATCGAGAATGACGAACACGAGCATGATGCTCTTGCCCTCGTACAACACCGACCGCTCTTCGAAGAAAAAGTAGAAATACGTGATGAATACGAGCAGCATCACGCAAAAAGCGATATAGATATAGTTTGCCTTATTTTCTTCCAGCATCTGCTTTATGTTGCCGAGGCTGCCGCCCATGAGCAGCGTTGCCACGACGACAAGCAGAATGAATAAATTGAGAAGGAACAGCAACGCGCTGCCCCATACGTCGCGCTTCGTCCAACGCCGCATTTTCGATACGTCAGGATTCATTTCACGTTTTCTCCTTTGTGCCGCCCGTCCGCTTCGGGCAGAGTTTCTCCGCGCGCCGCGGATAAGGCGGAGCGTCTTTTTTCTTCGCGTTCGCGCGCAAGCGCCTCTTCGCGCTCCTCGTCTTTTTCGTAAGCCTTTACAATGCGCATGACAAGCGGATGGCGCACCACGTCTTTATCGGAAAGCATGCACACCTGCACGCCTTCTACGTCTTTGAGAATTTTCGCGGCGTGGGTAAGCCCGCAGGATTTGCCGCGCGGCAGATCTACCTGCGTTGCGTCGCCCGTTACCACCGCTTTGCTGCCCTCGCCCATGCGCGTTAAAAACATTTTCATCTGTTCGCGCGTGGTGTTCTGCGCTTCGTCTAAAATAATGAACGCAGAAGAGAGGGTTCTGCCGCGCATGTACGCAAGCGGAGCCACTTCGATGACGCCGCGTTCCATCAGTTTTTCGTACTGTTCGGCGCCGAACATTTCCTGCAGAGCGTCGTATAAGGGGCGGAGATACGGATCGACTTTTTCCTGCAGATCGCCGGGCAGAAAGCCGAGATTTTCGCCCGCTTCCACCGCGGGGCGGGTGAGAATGATTTTTTCCGCCTTTTTCGCTTTGAAAGCCGCCACCGCTTTGGCCACGGCGAGATACGTTTTGCCCGTGCCCGCGGGACCGATGCCGAATACGACGGAATTTTTATCGATGGCTTCGGCGTAACGCTTCTGCCCCAGCGTTTTGCACTTGATTTTTTTACCGGTGGCGGTGGTTGCCACGACGCCGTCGAACAGTTTTTCGGTTTCTTCCGATTCGCCCGATTTTGCCGTTTCGATACAGTACAGAATCTGACGTTCGTCGATCCGCTCGCCTTTTTCCGCCGCGCCCGCCGCCGCTTTCAGCGCTTTTTCGCACAGGACGACGTTCTCTTTTTCGCCGCTGATTTTCAAAGTTAAGCCGTCGGCGACGGAAATATCCACGCCGAGCTCCGCCGAAAGCGTTTTCAGATTTTCGTCGTAGGCGCCGAGAAGTTCGCAAAGCCTGTCCGCCGAGGAAGCTTCGAAATATACCGTTGTGCGTTTTTCGCTTTTCATTCCGATTGATTTTTCTCCGATGTTGTAAATCGCCGTTTTGTTTGTTTTTACTCCGGGCGGGCGCCGCTTTGCGGCGGCGGGCGCGTTTTTCGCAAGGCGAATATTTTCTTGCAAGACTAATAATTGAGCGTTTCGATTGCCGTATAGGCGATTTTTACGAGGTATCTGCCGTTTCCGATTTGTTCCGCGCTTGCCGTTCCGATAAAAAAATCGTCGGTTTTTTCCGTTCCGGCAAGAGTGAACTTTGCGACGGCAAGCGCCTCCGCCTGCGTTTGCGCTTCCGTTTCCGCTTCGTACGTGCAGGCGATTTCCGCGCGGGCGCTTACGGTGATTTTCGCAAATTTTTCGCTTTCGCCCTCGCCCGAACGCAGCGAGGCGTACACAAGCGGAGTACCGGCGACGATTTTCGCGCCCGGCCGCGCCGCCCGTTCGCCGCGAAGCACGGTGAGAGACAGCAACGTGCCCGCGTGTTTTGCCGTCATGTCGCCCGGCATCGGCTCCGCTTCCGAAAACGGGGAACGGCGCGCTTCCACGTACAGCACCGTGCCTTTCTTTTGCACGGAAGCGTAACTTGCGCCGTCGAGCGAAAGAATTTTTGCGGAAATTTCTTCCGCCTGCGCGTCGTCGAAACGGGAAAACGCCGTAACGCCGCTTTCACGGACGATTCGCCGCGCCTGCCTGCACAATGCGCCGTCGCCCGTGTATACCGCGTCGAACACGAAATTATCGGCGAACGCGGTGATAAGTAGAAACGCCGCCGCCCCGGCAAGCAATCCGGCGCGTTTCTGCAAGCCTTTCAGCCGCGGAAAGACGCCCGTTTCGCCGAGCGATACCGCTTCGTAACCGCCCCGCTCTGCTTTATTATACCACGTTTTCGGATAAATTGCAAAAACTTTTCGCGCCTGTTTGCCTTTTACCTCGAAGGTTACGACGTCTTTTTCGGTTTTTTTTACGTTGTACAGGTCGATTTTTGCGTTTTTCAGGCGCGTTAAGGCGATTTCCGCATTTTTGCCGCGAAGCCGGAATTTTTCGCCGTGCCAAAGCAGAGCCGCGTTCATTTGCCGCCGTCCTTTGCCGCTTGCGCCGCTATTTCGGGCGTTGCGATTCTGTTTGCGGGCGCGGCGGCGTTTACTATCGTTTCGGGCGTTGCGGGCGCGGCGGCGGTAAAATATTCCATCGAGAAAATTCTGCCGAGAAGCTCGAAATCGCCGCTCTGAAACTTGCCGACGGAAAAATTTTCGCCCGTAACTTTCAGCGAGCCGCCGGAAAAACGCAGCGTTACCGTTTTCGGCGAAAAACCGTCGAACGATTTTACGCCCTGAAAATATCCGCCGCCGCCCGTGAAAAACAGACATCTGCCTTTCGGCGCCACGTTGCGTAGAAGATTTCCGCCGATTTCGTTGAATAGCCGCATACTCCACCGCCTTGCCCGTTTATGCCTATATATATGCGCATAAACCGCGGAGTATGCGCGGGGCCGCTCGCCGAGGCAAACAAAGAAAAACTAATTTTCGGTGGTGGCGAACTGGCTGGTGTAGAGGTTGTAATAATAGCCGCGCTTTTTAAGCAACGTTTCGTGATTGCCCTGTTCCACCACGTTGCCCTGCTCCATCACGAGGATAATATCGGCGTTTTTGATGGTGGAAAGACGATGCGCCACGATAAAGCACGTTCTGCCTTTCATCAGTTTATCGAACGCATCGGAAATGCGGCGTTCCGTGCGGGTATCCACCGAGGACGTGGCTTCGTCGAGAATGAGCATATCGGGAAGGGAAAGCATGATGCGCGCGATGCACAAAAGCTGCTTCTGCCCCGCCGAAAGGTTCACTTCTTCGGTGATGTACGTATCGTAGCCCTGCGGCAGGCGCGAGATGAAACCGTGCGCGTGGCAGGCTTTCGCCGCGGCGATCATTTCTTCGTCGGTAGCGGATTCGCGACCGATTTTTAAATTTTCGCGTACCGTGCCCGTCTTTAAAAACGTTTCCTGCAACACCATGCCGTAGCGGGAACGGAGAGATTTGCGGTTGACGGTGCGGATTTTTGTGCCGTCTACCGTGATTTCGCCCGCGTTGACGTCGTAAAAACGCATTAACAGGTTAATGAGCGTAGTTTTGCCGCTGCCCGTTCTGCCTACGATTGCCACGCGCTTGCCGCCCTCCGCCGTGAGCGAAAGATTTTCGATGAGTTTCTGCCCCTCGGTGTAGGCGAAGCTGACGTTTTCAAGCCGCACTTTGCCCTCGGTTACGATAAGATCGCCGAGCGACGAATCGGGCGTTTCTTCCGCTTCGTCCAAAAGTTCGAAAATTCTGCCCGCGCACACGAACGCGCCCGAAAGTTCGGTTACTACCCCGGAAATTTCGTTGAAAGGTTTTGTGTACTGATTTGCATAGGACAGGAATTTGGTGAGTCCGCCCACGGTGAGCGCGCCCGCCGCGGCTGCCGCGCCGGAGCCGCCCTTTGCGATTTGCAGCGCGCCGAACAGCACAACGAGGGCGTACACGGCGTTGTTGACGAACCGGGTAAGCGGGTTGACGAGCGACGAGGAAAACGTTGCCGACATTGCCGCGGATTTGTAAGCGGCGTTCTTTTTTTCGAAATCCGCTTCGTTTTCTTTTTCGTGGCAGAACGCCTGCGCCGTTTTTAAATTGCCCACCGCTTCTTCGGTGAACGATACCTGTTCGCTTCTTGCTATCGTCTGCGCGCGGAAGTACGAATACGTGCGTTTGGCAATGAAACGCGACGTAAAAATAGAAAGCGGCGTAACGAAGATAACGACGAGCGCTATTTTCCAGTTTGTAAGAAGCATCAGGGCGATGGTGCCGCCGATGGTGAGCACGCCCGTGAACAGCTGCGTAAAGCCCATGACGAGCCCGTCCGACACTTCGTCGGCGTCGGCTACCACGCGGGAAAGCGTATCGCCGTGGGGGTGGGAATCGAGATATTTCAAGGGCAGGGCGTTGATTTTATCGAACGCCTTGTTCCTGATTTCCTGCACGGTGCGGAACGCGAGGCGGTTGTTGAAAATACCTACCAGCCATTTGGCGACGAAACCGACGGATATCGCCCCGCCGATTTTGTAAAATACGATTTTCAGTTCTTCGAAATTAACGTTGCCTTTGCCTACGATTAAATCCACGCCGTCGCCCACCAGCACGGGCACGTATAAGGTAGCCGCCACTTCCGCCGCGGCGAACAGAATGACCGCGACGAGCGAGAACGGATATTTGCCTACGAGCGCAAGAATTCTTTTTAACGTATGCTTCTTCATCGTTGCGCCTCCGTTCCGTACTGGAATTCGTAAATTTCCTTGTATTCCGGGCACGATTTCAAAAGTTCTTCATGCGTGCCCGCGCCGATGATTTCTCCTTCGTCCAGCACCAGAATCTTATCCGCCGTAATCAGCGACGAGGCGCGCTGAGAAACGATGAATACCGTTTGCTTCTTTACTTTCTGCCGCGCGCGGACGGCGTTGGAAAGCGCGCGTTCCGTGGCGTAGTCCAGCGCGGACGAGCTGTCGTCGAGAATGAGGACGTCAGCGTTTTTCATGAGGGCGCGGGCAACGCTTAAACGCTGTTTCTGCCCGCCCGAAAGGTTGCCGCCGCCCTGTTCCACCACGGCGTCCAGTCCGCCTTTTTGTTTTACCACGTCGTCTGCCTGCGCGCATTTGAGCGCCGCCCATGCCGCATCGTCGCTTAAAGCGGCTTCTTTATCTCCCCAGGCGAGATTGCTGCGCACCGTGCCTTTGAACAAGACCGCTTTCTGCGGCACGACGGCGATTTTTTCGCGCAGTTCTTCGGGCGCGTACGCCGCTACGTTTTTGCCGCCGAGATAGACGCCGCCTTCCGAAACGTCGTAGAAATGCGGCAACAGCGATACGAGCGAAGTTTTGCCGCTGCCCGTGCCGCCGATGACGCCTACCGTTTCGCCCTTTTCTACCGTGAACGAAGCGTTTTTTATGGCGGGCGCGGCGTTTTCGTTGTATTTCAGCGTAACGTTATCGAACACGATATAGCCGGGCTTATCGGTATGCGCTTCCGCCGCGGATTCGTCGATTTTTTTAAGGTCGCCCTGCATGCCGAGGACGCCCTCGATACGCTCGCCGCACGCCACGGCTTTGGTAACCGTAACCACGAGGTTGGCGAATTTGACAAGCTCCACGAGAATCTGCGACATCAGGTTGTACAGCGCGATGACGTTTCCCTGCGAAAGAGAGCCGTTATCCACGCGAATGGCGCCGACTTTCAGAAGGAAAATGACGGCGAGATTGACGAGAACGAACGTAACCGGGTTCATCAGCGCGCCGATAGCGCCCGCCTTTTCTCTGCCTTTCGTTAAGGCAAGGTTTTTTTCGCGGAAATTTTTGCGTTCCTCTTCCTCTTTGCAGAAAGCGCGCACCACGCGCACGCCCGTTAAATTTTCGCGCGCGGCAAGCACCACTTTATCCGATTTTTCCTGCGCTTTTCTGTACAGCGGAGTGGTGATGCCCATGATGAGCGCCACCGCGACGAACAGCGCGGGGATAACCGCCGCAAATACCCATGCGGACGGCGGATCGATTAAAAACGCCGCAATCATCGCGCCGAACACGATTAAAGGCGAACGCAGAAACAGGCGCAGAAACATGTTTACGCCCGTCTGAAACTGCTGCACGTCGCCCGTCATGCGGTTGAGCATGGCGGACGTGCCGAGCCGATCGTAATCTTTATAAGAAAGCGTCTGCAATTTGGAAAACAACGCTTTTCTCAATTCGTACGAAACGCCGGTAGCCGCTTTCGCCGCGAAATACTGCGCGACGACGGCGCAGCCCAGCCCGATAAGTCCGAGACCGATAAGCAACAGCGACATTTTAACGATATACGCCGTGTTTGCGTTGTAGCCGCCGCCCGCAAGGGGTTCGCCCAACCCGACGTCGATGATTTTTGCCACCACGACGGGCACGAGAAGCTCGAACACGGCTTCGAACAATTTGAACAGGGGGGATAAAAAACATTCCTTTTTATACGCCCCGAAATAAGGGAATAATTTTTTCATACAGATTTTTTTACATCTTCGGTTATATCGCTCTGATTGACGAAAATTTTAAATTTGTCTTTTTTCTTTTCTTCTCGTCCTCTCTCGGCTCGCATACGCTCGCCACTCTACTTGCCGAGATTGCCTTAAAACGGCAATTCGGCAAGGACTCCCGAAGGGGAAAGCAAGAATACTGCGGGCGGCGCGCCACTCTGCTTGCCGAGCTTGCCTTTAAACGGCAATTCGGCAAGGATTCCCGCTACCGCAGGTTTTTTCGCGCTTTTCGCCTCTCAGAGAAAAATCGAAAATAGGCTGCACCCCTCATCAGTCAACTCTGTTGACAGCTTCCCCCCAAGGGGAAGCCTTGACGA
>ENA-UERK01000655-UERK01000655.1-human-gut-metagenome-genome-assembly--contig:-NODE-655-length-28652-cov-12.244654_pt1 | contig 28652 bp, 21 predicted proteins | sample MGYA00242957_ERZ507957 | MGnify/ENA primary metagenome ERZ507957 (study PRJEB26167, sample SAMN06115538) | human gut metagenome | host: Homo sapiens | place: China:Heilongjiang | collected 2015-11-06...
GCGCTCGCCGAGGTGCTGGCCAACGGCGACTTCAAGGTCGACGAGGTGCTCGGCGACGCCGCCTACTCCGGGCAGCCCATCCTCGAGCTGGCGAGGGAGCACTCCTTCGAGCTGCTCGCCCCACCGCACCCCAACCTCGGCTCGGGGATAGACGGGCGCGACGGCTTCACCTTCAACAAGGACGCGGACATGTTCATCTGCCCCAACGGGCACCTGGCGGTGAGCAAGCGCTCGGTGACCTACAAGAACGACAACGGCCGAAAGGCGACATTCTACACATTCGACCGCGCCAAGTGCTCGGTATGCCCCCAGAGAGAGAAGTGCCTGAAAGGCGCAAAGACCAAGACGTTCTCCGTCACGCAGCTCACCCCCGAGCAGCGCAGGCTGCTGGAGCACTCACAGACGCAGGACTTCAGGGACCGCCGGCGGGAGCGGTACAAGATAGAGGCGAAGAACGCCCACGTCAAGCGGGGCCTCGGCTACGGCAGGGCGATGTTCTACGGCCTCGACATGATGACAGTGCAGTGCGCTGTCACGATGTTCGTGTCCAACCTCAAGAAAATCTACACCAAAATCCCGTAAAAACACGGGAAAAACACACCTCAAATCGCAATCTGCGCAAAAACGCCCACACGGCCTCTAACAAGCCCTCAGAAGCCCCCAACTCGAACAGTTTCCACACAAAAAAGCGTTTTCCCAAAAACCGGGAAAACGCCTCTATCGCCGTCATTTTTTTCCAAAAAAACGCCCTTGCCCTCAAAAATCCCCCAAAAACACGTATATTTTCAGTGCTTTCGCTATTAGACGATAGTAGCGAACTAAACTCAGTCATTGAAAAAGCTCAGGTAAGTGAAGATAAAAGGAGTGAATTAAACTCAATTTTTAGGTCTTTATCTAATAAAGACAAAAAAGACCATGCTCTTATCCATGATGTAGGCTTAATAGCAGGAGTCAACCATTTAAGACAAAATGGAAAGTTCTTTATTCTTACGCAAGACGGATCTATAATAAACTATGCGAAAAAATATCCGTTTACAAACGGACTCCCTATAGCTATAAAGATTGACACATTGCTAAATGTTTTAGCCGTGAACAGCTTTAGGAATGGCGAGGAAGATTATATTCCATTATTTGCGTCGATTATCAGGCAAGGATTACAACCCAATTCTCATACTTTTAGAGTTGAAGACTTGTTCTATATTTTAGAAAAAGAGCAATTTGTATCTCGACTTCCGAGTAATAGTGTAATTGAGATAGTAAACGATGTTTCAAGAAGAAGATTACTTGGTGAATCCGACGAAGAAATATCTAAAGAATTAACAAGAAAAGTTCAAAGTGAGAAATTCAAGGTTGTTCAAGACCTTGACAAAACTAAAGCTTTATTATCCAACAGTGAATCTCAAAGGCAAAAAGCATTAGATGAATCTAACAGATATCGTGAGCAACTAATTGAGAAATATCGAACGGAGAAATCTAAAGATGTTTCAAATAAGATTAGAAATATTTGGTTAAAAGGTATTGGAGTGTTAATTGCCGTTATTCTATTATCATTGTTGGCAGTTCATTTTTTAATGCCAAACGATTCTCAGAATAAGTGGGTTAGTTTAATTTCTGCACTCATTATCGACATCATAATTTCCGGATTTTACTGGATAACAAAATCCATACCTAATATTATAAAACTCAAAAGAAATAAAGATAAACTTATAGAAGAATATATTAACGAGAAAATAAACAAATAATAATGGATAAGTTAAAGATGATGAGCCGGGACGTGGTGGGCGGAAATGTGCAGAAAATTGCTGCGCTGTTTCCGCAGTGCGTCACTGAACGGCTCGATAACGAGGGCAAGCCGGAACTTGCCATAGATTTCGACAAACTCCGTGCGGAGTTGTCGAATGAGGTGCTCGACGAGGGCGAGGAACGCTATCAGTTCACCTGGCCCGACAAACGTGCCGCTTCACGCCTTGCCAACACCCCCACCACGCAAACGCTACGCCCTTGCCGCGAGGAAAGTGTAGATTTCGACACGACACAAAATCTCTACATTGAGGGCGACAACCTCGATGTGCTGAAAGTGTTGCGTGAAACCTACCTCGGCAAGGTGAAGATGATTTACATCGACCCACCATATAACACCGGCAATGACTTTGTGTATAACGACGACTTCGCACAAGGCAAAGGCGACTTCGAGGTTCAAAGCGGCTTGTTTGACGATGATGGCAATCAAACCATTGACCCGATGCAACGCAACACCGAAAGCAATGGTCGTTTCCACACCGACTGGCTCAATATGATTTATCCTCGACTCAAAGTGGCTCGCGACTTGCTCTCTGATGATGGTGTTATCTTCATATCTATTGATGATAATGAACAGGAAAATCTTCGGAAAATATGTGATGAGATTTTCGGGAATCAAAATTTTATTGGTTCATTTGTCGTTAATTCTACTCCCAATGCTCGCGATTACGGACATATTGGGAAAATGCATGAGTTTGCGTTATTTTATGCAAAGGACTTATTCTGTGCTGAAACTAATTTATTACCAGTTATAGATAAAACTTTTGCATATAACGATGAAAAAGGGGGATTTAATATTCATCCCTTAATAGTAATGAGGCTTTTCATAAGGATAATCGCCCTAATTTATATTATCCTTTTTATCTCTATCCAAACGAAGTATTAGAGAATGGATTTTATAAAATAGGTTTAACAGAAAAAGAAGGCTCTATCAAAATTTTTCCACCAAAGTCTCAAAAGAATGGTGTCAAATTCGTTTGGAGATGGGGAAAAGATAAGGCACTGATCAACCTTAATAATGAAATAATTGGATATAAAACTAACCAAGGAGAATTCCGAATAGTTCAGAAAATGAGACATAGTGAAAAATTAATAAGGTCTCTTTTATCTGATAAATGTTATTCAAGTCGAAGAGGTACAGCAGAGGTTGAAGATTTATTTGAGGGGAAAATATTCAGTTTCCCGAAACCATTGACATTATTGAAAGACTTTATTAAAGTTGGGTCAAAAGAAGATTCAATCGTTCTTGACTTCTTCAGCGGCTCGGCTACTACCGCACACGCTGTGATGAAACTCAATGCAGAGGACGGAGGACAACGCAAATTCATTATGGTGCAACTTCCAGAAATTACTGATGAAAAGAGTGAAGCTCGTAAAGCTGGCTACAATACCATCTGCGAAATCGGTAAGGAACGCATTCGCCGTGCCGGTCGCAAAGTGAAAGAAGAAGCAGGAATAATGGCCCAAGACCTCGACATTGGCTTCCGTGTGCTCAAACTTGATAGTTCAAATATGGAGGATGTATTCTACACTCCGGACAACTTCAATGCCAATAATCTATTCACTCTTGCTGACAACATCAAGACTGACCGCACGAGTGAAGACTTGCTATTCCAAGTGATGCTCGACCTCGGTATTGAACTCTCGGCAACAATTAGAAGTGAGGCATTAGGAGGTAGGAATGTGTGGAATGTGGATAACGGCTACCTTATGGCTTGCTTCGACCGCGACGTGAACGAAGCCACTATCACCGAAATTGCCAAGCAAAAGCCTGTGTATTTCGTGATGCGTGATGCCAGTGCCGCCAACGACAATGTGCTCGACAACTTCGACCAACTATTTGCGAATTACTCACCCGACACAACGTGCAAAATACTGTAAAAATTTATGGCTGCTGACAAACAAAACAAAATATCAATACGCTTCTTTAATGACCAAGAAGTGCGTGCGGCATGGGACTATGACAGCAATCGCTGGTTGTTCTCGGTGGTTGACGTAATAGCCGTACTTACCGATAGCAAGAATCCACGCAATTATTGGAAAGTGTTGAAGCATCGTTTGACAAAAGCCGAAAATGAGTTGGTTACTGTAACCAACTGAAACCTAAAACGACAAATCGGGTAAACATCGGCATTGATATGTACCCGAAAACAGCAAATCGGGTACACGTTATGCTAAATATGTACCCGAAAACGCAAAATCGGGTACACATTTCAACTTACTAAAAACTGGAATAACGTGAAGTTTAAGTTTAAGATACAGCAATACCAAACCGAGGCGGTGGAGAATACCGTCAATGTCTTTGCAGGGCAGCCGGCTCAGCAAGGACAAAAGGACTATCGCATCGACCTCGGCAAACGAGCCCAAACTATCGCCTTTGAGGGTGAAGATTCGGGCTATAGCAATGGCGAGATTGTGCTGACAAATGAGCAGATATTAGACAATATCCGCGACATTCAGGTGGCTCAACTCATTCAGCCAAGCACCTCACTCGCCAAAGGGCAAGGACGTGTGAGCCTTGACATAGAGATGGAAACTGGTACTGGTAAAACCTACGTTTACATCAAGACGATGTTTGAACTAAACCGCCGTTATGGCTGGTGCAAGTTCATCGTCGTGGTGCCGAGCATCGCAATTCGTGAGGGCGTGGCTAAGAGTTTCAGCATGCTCGAAGACCACTTCATGGAGCATTACGGCAAAAAGGCTCGCTGGTTTGTGTATAACAGCAGCAACCTGCAACAGCTCGACCAGTTCTCGCAGGACAGCGGCATTTCGGTAATGATTATCAACACCCAAGCCTTTGCCGCTTCAATGAAAGAGGGCGCAAGAAACAAAGAGAGCCGCATCATCTACTCCAAGCGCGACGAGTTCGCTTCACGGCGCCCGATAGATGTGATTGCCGCCAACCGCCCAATCATCATCATGGACGAGCCACAGAAAATGGAGGGCGAGGCCACACAGACTGCACTCAAAAAGTTTAATCCGCTATTCACACTCAACTACTCAGCCACCCACAAAACCAAACACGACACGATATATGCTCTCGACGCTTACGACGCCTACAAAGAACGCCTCGTAAAGCGAATACAGGTGCAAGGTTTCGAGATAAAGAACTTGCGTGGCACAAGTCATTATCTCTACCTCGACGGCATAGAACTCTCGCCAAAGCACCCGCCGGTGGCTCGCATCGAACTCGAAACTCGCAACGCTGCCGGAGCAATACGCCGTGAAATCAAGAAATTTGACGTGGGCGACGACTTGCGAGCCGAAAGCGGACTTGCAGAATATGAGGGCTTCACTGTGACGGAGATTAATCCTCGCGGTCGTGGCTACGTTACGTTCCTGAACGGCACAACCATATCCTGCAGCGAAGTGATTGGCGACAGCAACGAGGAAGCAATGCAACGAGTGCAGATTCGTGAGACTATCCGTGCTCACTTCGAGAAAGAAAAGGAACTTTTCAACCGTGGCATAAAGTGCCTATCGCTTTTCTTTATCGACGAAGTGGCTAACTATCGCCAATATGATGACGAGGGTAATGAGGTGAAAGGTAAGTTTCAGCGTATCTTCGAGGAAGAATATGCGCGACTTGTCAATAAGTATATAACAGTTTTCGATACCGACTACGACAAATATCTGCGTCGGTTCCGCCCTTACGAAACGCACCGCGGCTACTTCTCTATCGACAAGAAAGGCCGCTCGGTAAACAGTACGGTGAAACGTGGCTCCGATATGTCTGACGACATTTCGGCTTACGACCTTATTCTCAAAAACAAGGAGCGACTGCTCAGTTTTGAAGAACCCACCCGCTTTATCTTCTCACACTCCGCACTGCGTGAGGGCTGGGATAACCCGAATGTGTTCCAAATATGCACACTCCGCCACAGCAACTCCACAACCGCCAAGCGGCAGGAGGTTGGACGTGGTTTGCGTCTTTGCGTTGACAAAGACGGCGTTCGTCAGGATAAGCAGACGCTCGGCGATGATATTCACGCTATCAACGTACTCACTGTGATTGCCAACGAGAGTTATGCCGACTTCACTTCGGCTCTACAACGTGAAACTCGCGAGGCTCTGCGCGACCGTGTTACGGCGGCTTCGCAGGACTACTTCCTCGGTCGCATCGTGAAAGATGCTACTGGCGAGCAGCACAAGATTTCTCTTGCCGAGGCTTCTACTATTATAGGCTATCTGTATCAAAACGATTATGTGGATGACGACGGACGACTTACACCTACATATCTCGCAGCTGCCGACAAGGGAGAACTTGCTCCACTACCTCCGAAATTGCAACCGATTTCCGAGGGTGTGATGAAACTCGTGGCAGGCATCTTCAATCCGAAAGTGCTTGATGATATGGTCGAGCCGGTGGAAACGTCAACGCCGGAGAACAATCTTAACGAGAACTTCGACAACGACCGCTTCCAGGAAATGTGGAACGAGATAAACAACAAGTATGTCTATACCGTCCACTACGATAGCAACGAACTTATCGAGAAAGTCGTTGCGGTTCTGCGAGCTAACCTCACTGTTACTAAGTTGCAGTATGTGAAGGTCACAGGCACACAGGACAGCGATAAAGTTACGGAGTTTGGCAGCACTAAGACTACAACAAGCGAACTGACCGACATAAGCACCTCAAACGTGCCTTACGACCTCGTGGGCGACATCGCCCGAGGAGCAAGACTCACTCGCCGCTCGGTAGTGAAGATATTACAAGGCATCGACAATAAAATCCTGTTGTTCAAAAACAACCCCGAAGAATTTATCCGCAATGTGGTTAAGACCATTCGTGAGCAAAAGGCAACTATGATTGTAGAGCATATTTCCTACAACCGTATTGCCGGTAAGTACGACAGCAGCATCTTCGTGCCCGAGCGAAAACTCAACATCAATAAGGTTATTGAGGCGCAGAAGCACATCACTCCATACATTGCTTTCGATAGCGAGGGCGAAAAGGCATTTGCAGAGGCTCTTGAAGGTGCTACCGAGGTGCAAGTGTATGCCAAGTTACCGCGCAAACTGAAAATTCCTACACCTGTTGGCAATTACGCTCCCGACTGGGCGATTGTGTTTAACGACGGTACTGTGCGACACGTTTTCTTCGTGGCTGAAACCAAAGGCTCACTTGACGGAATGGAACTGAGAGGTGTGGAAAAAGCCAAGACAGAATGTGCCAAGAAACTTTTTAACCGTATATCAACCTCAAAGGTAAGATACGGCGTAGTTGATAAATTTGAAAATCTTTACAACCTGATTAATGGTATAGATTAGGGCGTTCCGGCGCCGCCGACGGACTTTGGCGGCTTAACCGTTGAGCCTCGGTCTCAATCCTTACGGACTAACTTATCGGCTTGCCCACTTTGCTCGCAAAGAATCCCATAACGCTTAGCCTCGGAGACACCTCCGAGGCTTTTTGCTTTTATTTGTTGTTATTCTATTCGCATTATATTATGTTGCCGTGGCTGGGCATCTTTCTTAGGTGGCTTAGTTTTCCGCCTGTTGAACTTGATGTATATGTCGGTTACGGTGGCGACGCTGTGCCCTAACGCCTCGGCGATGGTTTCTGTTTCCATTGATTTCCCGTTTAGTGGAAATTTAAAGGAGGGTATAGATTATGCAATGTGGTTGACTCGTGAATGGAATCAAAAACAAAAACATAAAAAAATAGGGTGTGAATCGGATTAAAATGGATTTAATAGGTGTGAGATTTTGTTTCAGTTTCCATGGGGGGCACTGAACTGAATCTTGGGGGGAAAAATGAAAAAGGCTGCCGTGGGGGGCAGCCTTTGGGTGCGGAGTGAGGGAGATTCGAACTCCCGAATCGCTTTTGACGATTACACGCTTTCCAGGCGTGCCTCTTCAGCCACTCGAGCATCACTCCATTTGCGCGTGCGCTCTTGACAATGCGAAATTGCCGTTGCGCCACAAATGCGAGTGCAAAGATAGTGAAATTTTGCTTGATTGTAGCAAAAATTCTGTAAATTTGTGATATGGATTTAGTGAAAACGCATAACTTACTCCCTGAAGGTGTCAGCACCACAGACGCACGCAGCATTGAGTTTGCCACAGAAGTAATCAACTGTCTGCCTTACGAGCCCAACGATGAGCAGATGGAACTGCTGGCGGCGTTTGCCCATTTCATGCTCTACGGCCACCCACAGGCGGTGATGCTGGTGAATGGCTATGCCGGCACTGGTAAAACCTCGATGATTGGCGGCATAGTGAAGGCGCTCACCTGTCGCGGACGGAAGACGGTGCTGCTGGCTCCCACAGGGCGTGCGGCAAAGGTTTTCACGGAATATTCTGGGCATACAGCCTACACCATTCACCGCAAAATCTATCGCCAGAACAGTTACCTCTCTGATGGGTTTTCGCTTGCCGAGAACAAGCACACCGACACCATTTTCATCGTAGATGAGGCGTCGATGATTTCCAACAGCAGCGAAGGCTCATTTTTTGGCACAGGCCGATTGCTCGACGACCTTATCCACTATGTGTATAGCGGCATCGACTGCCGACTGGTGCTGATGGGCGATGTGGCGCAGTTGCCTCCTGTGGGGCAAAGCGAAAGTCCTGCCCTCAACGCCGAATTTCTACGCAGTTACGCCCTGCAAATCTACAGCGTGAACCTGAAGCAAATTGCGCGTCAGGCGGCAGAGAGCGGCATTTTGTTCAACGCCACCATTCTGCGAAATGTGATGGAGAGCGGCGTGCTGTGCGCACCGAAGTTGGAACTGCTGCGTTTCGACGACATCGACAACGTAACGGGCGAGTTTCTGCTCGAAACCATCAGCGACAGTTACGACCGCGACGGCATGAGCGAAACCATAGTGGTGACACGCAGCAATAAGCGCGCCACGCTCTTCAACCGCGGCATTCGCAACAGTATTCTCTATCGTGAGGATGAGTTGGTGAGCGATGATATGTTGCTGGTGAGCAAAAACAATTACTATTGGGCGAACGACTACGAACAAATCGATTTCATTGCCAACGGTGATGTGGTGAGGGTGAAGCGTGTGTGGGGCGAGATTGAGCGCCGCTATGGACTCGACTTCGCCAACGTGACGGTGGAGTTTCCCGACCACGGCTACACCGAAATGGACGTGAAAATCATTCTCAACTGCCTCAGCAGCGACACGCCAGCACTCACCGCCGCACAAAGCGAAATGCTCTACACCTCGGTGATGGCGGAACTCACTGGCGACAAACGCACCCGCTACCGTGAACTGAAGAAAAATCCGTATTTCAATGCTTTGCAAGTGAAATATGCCTATGCCATCACATGCCACAAGGCGCAAGGCGGACAGTGGCAGAATGTGTTTATAGATATGGGGTCTATCATGCCCGACGCTTTCACTCAACTCGATTTCTACCGTTGGCTCTACACCGCCATCACCCGCGCTCGATCGCAGGTGTATCTCATCAACTGCCCCCTCGACACCGACATGCCGAGTTTCTGAAGTCAACGAGTCAACAGGTCAACAAGTCAACGAGTCAACAGGTCAACGAGTTGGAGAGATGAGGTTGATTGGGGCCGATTGGGGTGAAAAGGAGAACACCCATTAAATCCGCAAATTGGATTTAATGGGTGTTTTATTTTTTCAGAGCCCTGCGGAAGAATCTGTGGGATTTAACGTCCACAACAAAAATTCTGCGAGATCCGTGGGATCTGTGTGAGGCAGAGTTACTTCACTTCTGCGCCCATCAAGTTGTACTTCTTGTCGCCAGAGATAATGAGCACTTGACCGTTCTCAATCACCTTGCGAACCTTCACTTCCTTAGCCACGTTGAGGTCGTTCACACCAGATGGGGCAGCAACCACAACCTTGATGTTGTCGAAAATCACGCGGTTCACCTTCTTGTTCACACCGTGGGGAGCGTCAGCGTCTTCTGGCATGTCAGCGGTGGTGTAGTCAGTAGTTTTAGCCTTGGTGAAGTTTGGGATTGTAGACATGAACACCACTTGAGTTTCAGCGGTAGCACCCTTGATAGTGAGTTCGTTCTTAGTGCCTTCGAAAGTCCAAGCTTGGAGAGTGTCCATAGTCACGAAGCAGTCGGTAGGAATCTTTACAAGAGCAGCATTCACTTCAATGTCGTTCATGTTCTCATCCTTGTAAGCCACCTTACCCATCTTGGCAGCACCTTCAATTTCACCTGCGCCGAGCACAGCCACATAGTAGTATTGATGGTCGTGCACGCCACCTGACTTGTAAGAGCCATCATCGTTAAGTTTAATGAGTGAGGTGTAGCCAATACCTTGCCAAGAGAGCTTCACATCGGTTGGTTGAGTGAGAGAAGCAAACTTAGGAGACACGAGGTCGCCACCAAAGCTGGTCTTAGAGATACGAATGAAACCTTGGCAAGCATACATATAAGTAGTGCGAGAGCTCCAACCATTGAGGTCAGCCACATTGCCATCGGTTTGAATGGTGTTGTAGTTTGGTTGGTATTCCACACCTTCCACGTCCTTACCAGTCCATGGATTCTTGCCATACTTGTGAACACCTGCTTCCATTGCAGTTTCAAGCTTGTCGAAATTTTCTTGAAGAACCACTTGTTCTTCAGCTTGAGCGCCACACACAGCAGCAAACGCGATAGCTGCTGTCATCAAAAATTTTGAGTAATTTTTTTTCATAAATAAAAGCTTTGTTATTTGGTTAAAAAGTAATATATGCACAAAGTTATAGATAATTTTAATATGTAGGTTCACCAAAAATAATTTTTTTTCAATTTTTTTTCAACCAAAACACGAAAGTGTTATTTTTCAGCGATTTTACGCCCTATTTACCCATATTTTTAATATTTTTGTAACATAAACCCAAATCGGTCATTAGGCCGTGACAAGACCTAATGACCGATTTGGGATAAAAAAACTTGCAATTCATGAACTTATGAGCAAACTATCTTTTGTTATTACTGCTTTTTTGTGCTGCTGGGCAGTGGCTGGGGCAAAGACCTACCAACTTGCTTCGCCCAACGGCAAGTTGAAAGTGAGCATCGAAAATGATGCGAAGTCAACCGCTTTCGCCATCACCCATAGCGAAACGCCTGTCCTGAACCGTTCAGCCCTCGGCATGAGCATCGAGGGCGGAAAAACGCTGGGTGCGGAAAAATGCAAATCGTCGAAAACCTCAAAGGGCGAGAAATGCAATGCGCTCACGCTCAACTATGGCAAGTATGCGGTGGAATTTCGTGCCTACGACCAGGGCGTGGCTTACCGTTTCGTGACACGTTTCGCCGACTCGCTCACCATAGCCAACGAGCAGGTGGAATTTTGCTTGCCAGCCGACTGTATGGCTTACGAAGCGCCTGCCAACTCGCACCACAAAACCAACGACCTGCGCGACCAGGCGTATTGCTCGTTTGAGAATACCTATCAATACGCCAAACTCTCCAACCTCAACCGTCAGCACCTCGGCCTGTCGCCCATGCTCATCGAACTTGCCGGCGGCAAAAAACTGCTGATTGGCGACTACAATGTGCGCAGTTATCCCGGCATGTTTCTCCTGCCGAGCAAGGGGAATGTGGTGAAGGGTTTCTTCCCTCCCTTTCCTAAGCACGAATATCAAGGCGACCACAACAATCTGCAAATGATAGTTGACGAATGGGAAAACTATATCGCCAAGACCGCTGGCGCGCACACCTTCCCATGGAAAATGATGCTGGTGGCTGAACACGATGCCGACTTGCTCACAACCGAGGAGCCTCGACTGCTTGCCGATGCGCCTGTGGTGAATGCCGATTGGGTGAAGCCGGGCAAGGTGGCTTGGGACTGGTGGAACGACTGGAACTTGAAAGGCGTGGATTTTGCCACTGGCGTGAACAATCGCACCTATCAATATTATATCGACTTCGCCGCCAAACATGGCATTGAATATGTGATTCTCGATGAAGGTTGGGCGGTGAACAAGAAAGCCGACCTGATGCAGGTGGTGCCAGAAATCGACCTGCCTATGCTTGTGAAATATGCCGCCGACCGTGGCGTGGATATCGTGCTTTGGGCTGGCTACAAGGCTTTTGAGCGCGATATGGAGAATGTGTGCCGCCACTATAGCGAAATGGGCGTGAAGGGTTTCAAAATCGACTTCATGGACCGCTGCGACCAAAAGATGATGGCATTTCTTGAAAATGCTGCCGCCACTTGCGCCAAATACCGCTTGTTCTGCGACTTCCACGGTGCGCCAGTGCCAAACGGCATGACCTACACCTATCCGAATGTGCTCAACTTCGAGGCTGTGGCTGGTCAGGAGCAAGTGAAGTGGAGCAAACTGAAGAAGTTCGACCAAGTGCGCCACGAAACGCTCTTGCCGTTCATTCGCCAAGTGGTGGGTCCGATGGACTACACACAAGGCGCTATGCGCAACGCCACAAAAAAGAGTTATTACCCCTGCTATTCGCAACCTATGAGCCAAGGCACACGATGTCGCCAACTCGCCCTCTATCTGATTTTCGACTCGCCATTCAATATGCTGTGCGACACGCCCACTAACTACGAGGCAGAGCCTGAATGTCTCGACTTTATCAGTAAAGTGCCTGTGGTGTGGGACGAACGCCGTGTGCTGTCGGCAAAAGTCGGTGAATATGTGATAGAGGCTTGCCGCAAGGACGACACATGGTATGTGGGCGGCATCACCAACTGGGAAGCACGCACCGTGAACCTCGACCTCAGTTTCATTGAAGGCAAACAAATGGAGTTGTTTGTGGATGGCATCAACGCCCATCGCCACGCCGAAGACTACAAAAAGAGCGTTGGCACCGTGCCAGCCACCCTCACCGTCCACTTAGCCCCAGGCGGCGGCTTCGCCCTAAAAACGGTGGAAGAAGTTAGAAATTAGAAGTTAGAAATTAGAGGTTAGAAATTAGAAGTTAGAAGTTAGAAATTAGATTTTCTGAGTGCTCCGAGTGCTCCGAGAGATTGTGCTGCGGGGTTAGATGAGCAGGATGGCGCAGAGCAGGATTGTGAAGATGAGCATGTTGCGGGCGGTGGCGCCAAGCAGTGGATTCAGCGCCGCGCCTGTGGTGTGCGTGAGTTTGCGCCATGTGGCGATGTGGAGCAGCAAATATGCCAGCATGGGCAGCACGAACCACCACGCTGAAGCGAAATAGAGTCTCATCCACACCACACCGAGCACCGACATGGCAAGCAGTCCGTTGACCAGATATGCCAGTGCCGCCAACTTGCGTCCGAACACCACCACCGATGTGCGTTTGCCTGCCTCGCGGTCGTCGTCCACATCACGGTAGTTGTTCACCAAAAGCACGTTCACGCCCATGAATCCGATGGCAATGCCTGCAATCACGGCAAACGGATGAAACACGCCGCCGCTCACCACATAATATGTGAATATCACTGGCACCAGTCCGTAAAATCCCATTACAGCCACCTCGCCCAAGGCGTGGTAACTCAATGGGTAAGGTCCTGCGCTATAGGCAAATGCGAATATGGCAATCAATATGCCTGCGCCTATCAGCATCAGCCAATTCCGATAACCCTCGCCAGGCTCCACCACCAGCAGCATACTCAGCCCCACAAGGCAAGCCACCACCAGTGTGCCTATCATGGCGCACTTCATGGCTGATGGGGTGATGTCGCCCTCGGTCACGCCACGTCGAGGTCCCACACGTCCTTTTTTATCGGTGCCGGCCTTGAAGTCGAAATACTCGTTTGCCAAGTTCGACACTATCTGCGCCAGCACAGCAAACACCACGCACATCAGCGAGGGCAAAAGGCGGAACTGGCCGTTGAATTTCGCCAGACCGACAGCAATCAGCACGCCGCTCACCGACACCGGCAACGTGCGGAGGCGAATCGCCTCAATCCATATCTTAATTTGCTTCATCTTTTTATGAGGGAAAAAATTTATATACAAAATTACAAAAAACCACGGATTTTCCCTACATTTGTAGTTAAACAACACATCAAAGTCAAATGAATACATTCACTCGCTTTTTCACGATATTGATACTTTGCACAGCCTGCTTCAGTTGCGGCTCAGGCAAGGGCGATTCCGACATACAAGACACTTTTATCGACTCGGTGCAGTTTGGGCAGCAAAAGCAAGCCGTGCTCAATACGCTCTATGCACAGCAATTTGTGGATGCGGCATCGGGGCAAGCCGACAGCCATTTCGACACCATTCCGCTCGACAATGGCGACTACAGCGAACTGAAAATACTTGCCAAGGCCGACACCACCAGATTCACTTTCCTCGGACGACAATGGCTCAACCTGCAAATTCAGTTCGACGGTAACGGCCTTTACTGCCTCACCTTTAGGGCGAAATCCACCCCAAAGGTGGTTGCAAACCAGCACTTTGCCGACATTCTGCAATCGCTCCAAAAGTCATACGACATGAAGCGAATGGTGATTGGCCACTCATCTGCTGAGGGAGAAGCCACCGACATCATCGGCTACCGCTACGAGTCGGGCAACAGAATGGTGCAACTCTACATCAACGAAAACCCCGACGGCACCGCCGCCCCAATCCTCTCCTATATCGAGAATTAGAGGATTACCAATAATTTTGAACAAATGATTTATCGATGCGCTATAGCGCATTGATAATAATCATTTTGCATTTTTTTGGGAAAAAGTTGGAGAATGTTTACAATTTATGTATATTTGCGGAAAGAAATAGTACAGAATAATTTTTAGATAGAGGCTGTAATAGAAAAAATCCAGAGATTTCTTATCTAAAAACTGTATAGACAATAGAATCTTTTTATTTATTAACCCATAAAACCAATTACAAATGAAACCTCAAATGAATTTCGTAGAAGCTGTAAAGACTTGTTTGTCTAAGTATGCCACATTCAACGGTCGTGCTCGCCGCTCTGAATTTTGGTGGTTCTATCTGCTCACCTGCATTCCCGGATTCCTGATGTCGCTACTCATGCAATGGAAATTAGCGAAAATCGCAGAAATCGAAGCAATGGCTTATCAAGATTTGGGCCGATATCAAGAAATTCTTGCGCAGGCAGAAAGTTACGACACCATTTTCATGGCTGGTTCTGTGATATTGGGCCTCATCAGCCTTGCGCTCTTCATTCCATCGCTGGCTGCTTGGGTTCGTCGCTTGCACGATGTGGGCAAGAGCGGTCACATGCTGTGGCTCATCCTCGTCTGCGGTATCGGTGGTTTGATTCCATTGTTTATGTGTATCGGCGACAGCAAGCCCGGCCCTAACCAATATGGTCCAAATCCTAAGGAATAACGCCAGCACGCCGCGTTAAGAAACGGTGAAAAAAACAGCACCTGTTAAGTCAATCAGATTTAACAGGTGCCATTTTTTATATGTTGTGCTGCTTACTTTTGGAAGAAGCAGGCATCGCCGTAACTGAGGAAGCGGAAATCGTGGTCGAGCGCATAGTCGTAGATGGCGCGCCAGTGGTCTACGCCCACAAATGCCGACACCAGCAGGAGCAATGTGCTTTGAGGCTGGTGGAAGTTGGTAATCATACCGCTAATGATGCGATATTGGAATCCAGGCGCAATCATCAGTTGGGTGCTGCCCATATATGCCTCGGCGTGGTGGCGGTCGAGATAGTCAACCACATTCTGCAACGCCTTCTTGGTGCTGATTTCACAAGGTGTGCTGTAAGGCATCCATTGCTTCACGGTGAGCATTTCCTCGTCGGCATCGGGGTTGGTTTCGAGCACTTGTCCCACATAGTAGAGGCTTTCGAGGGTGCGCACACTTGTTGTGCCCACAGCCACCACAGGACCTTCGGCGTTGATCAAATCCACCAACAGGCTACGCTGCACCGAAATAAACTCGTAGTGCATTTCGTGCTCACCTATGTTTTCGCTTTTCACTGGTTGGAATGTGCCAGCGCCCACATGCAGGGTGAGTTCACGGCGTGTGATGCCACGTTTGTCGCACTCTGCCAGCACCTCATCGGTGAAGTGAAGTCCTGCCGTTGGTGCCGCCACGCTGCCATCGATATGGCTATACACGGTTTGATAGTCGGCAGAGTCGGTGCTCTCGGTGCCACGATTGAGGTATGGAGGAATGGGGATTTCGCCAATGGCTTCAAGAATGGAGGCGAAAGTAACTCCGCCATTCCACGAAAATTCAATTTCAAACGAATTGCCGCGACGCTCGCCACGGTTCGCCTCCAAAGTCACCGTTTTGCCGTCAACCTCTATCTCTTGGGTGAGCGGACCTTGCTTCCAGCGCTTGCTGTTGCCCACAAGGCATAGCCAAGTGCAAGATTGGGTGGTTTGGAAAATGAGTTGATAGTCGCATGGTGCCACTGGTTCGAGGCAGAAAATCTCGATTGTGGAGCCTGTGGCTTTGCGGAAGCGCAAGCGCGCATTGATTACGCGTGTGTTGTTGTACACCAGCATTGCCTTTTCGGGGAGCACGGCAGGCACATCGTAGAAGTGGCCTTCGCTGATTTCTCCACCCACCTTGTAGCAAAGCAATTTGCACTGCTCACGCGCAGCGAGTGGGTGCTTGGCAATACGGTGGTCGGGCAATGGGTAATTATAATCGCTAATGCGTATGTTACGCACTTTGTCGATAGTGTTCATTCTAAAAATTGTGTATATATGTAAGTTTATTCGTCGTAGCCTTTTTGGCGACCGATTTCGAGCATTCGCTTCACATCGAAGTAGAAGCCTTCGGTCTTGCTGTCCTCTTTCTTCTCCACTTTCACATAGTCGATGCCCTCGGAAATTTCCTCATGGTCCACAGCCTTGAAGCCGAGGAAGTTCACAATGTCGTATTCGTGCATCGGGCAAATCACCACCCATGGGTGCTCTTTGGTGCCGTCGCCGCTGGTCATGATGGCACTCAGCAGCAGGTGAATGTTTTTGCGAAACACCTCGTAGCGGGCGTGCTTCTTCTTCGCCTTCAGCGCATAGGCAAAGTATTCGAGTTGCTCGAAGTCGAACATATTGTCTTGTAGCGAGAGGTTGGCGTAGTGCTCCAGCGAGTCGCACTCGTCGCGCGTAAGGTCTTTCTTATAGATGTATTCCTCCACCTTGTCGGCATAGACCGATTGGCGGTAAGGGTTGTAGTCCTCTTGGAACATATAGCCATAGTAGAGATTGCGCATATCCTCAAGTTCGAATTTGTTGTAGTTGAAAGAGATGTAACTATGCAACAATTTCGGGAAATAATAACGCGATTCGGGATTGGAGGTGACGCTTTTCACTCGGTTGAAATCCACCGGTATAATCTCCTTTTTCTGCGCCGATGCCTGGAAGGCAAAAGCCAACAGCACAATGGCGAAAACGCTTGATATAGTGATAGTTCTAAATTTCATACGCCTGAATAAAAAAAGCATGTGCGAATGTAAAATAATATTGATTCCACGCTGATGCCCATAATGGCTACTGCCACTATCGCAGGCAAACAACGGGCACAAAAATACTGAATAAAGGTGGAACTGGCAAATTTAATCCATTTTCCATGAGGCGTGCGGCTGTATGCCATCAAGCCCACAGCGGCACCCACTATGGTGCAAAGCAACACATAATTTGCGCCCATGGCTATGCCCAAAAGCGCACCCACCACCGACGCCAACCCGATATATAGGTTGCCGGTGTTGCGTCCGTCGGGCTCGCCAGCGGGCTGATAGCGGCGGAGCAGCACCACTATCGCCGTAGCCATCGTCCACATGGCAATCTTCCATGTAGGCAGCGTGACAGGCAGAATGTATTCGCCCCAGTAGAGCAGCATCATGGCAGCCCAAGCAGGCACTGCCGCCACCCACATTGGCTTGATAGTGAGCACAAACGCCACCACCAGCAATACCGAAGCAATAATAAGCAATATAATCGAAAAAGACATTTTGCAGATGTTAGAAATTAGAAATTAGAATTTTTGGAAGTTAAGGAGTTAAGAAGTTAAAGAAGTTAAGACGATAGTTTTGCCTTCAGTCTTCTTGCAAACTTGTTGACTCGTTGACCTGTTGACTCGTTGACTTGTTGACTCGTTGACTCGTTGACTCGTAGGCTCGTTGACTCAAAATCATTCCTGCTTTGGGGTGATTTCTTCGGGGTATTCGATGCGCTGGTGGAACATCGATCGCAAGCGGTTGATGAACGATTGCTTCACGATGCCTATTTCGCGCATGTTGATAGGAGCCTCGTTGAGAAGACCGTCGGCAAGTTGGCTTGAAATGATTTTGTCCACCAAATTGGTGATGGTTGCCTCGTCGGGATTCTTCAAACTGCGGGTGGCAGCCTCGCAAGCGTCGGCCATCATCACGATTGCTGTTTCCTTGCTCTGAGGGTTCGGGCCAGGATAAGTGTAGGGTGCTGGATCGATTTCCACATCAGGATTTGCCTTGCAAGCCATGGTGTAGAAATATTTGGTGCGTCCCTTGCCGTGGTGCTGCTGAATGAAGTCGCAAATCGCCTTTGGCAGTTTCGCCTTAGCCGCACGCTTCATGCCGTCGTTCACGTGATTAATCACGATTTGCGCACTCTGAATTGGGGCAAGAGTGTCGTGAGGGTTCACGCCATACTGGTTTTCGGTGAAGAACGCGGGATTCTCGATTTTTCCCACATCGTGATAGAGCGCGCCAGCACGCACCAACTGCACGTTGGCATTGATGGCTGAAGCCGCCTCGCAAGCCAAGTTCGACACTTGAAGCGAGTGCTGGAATGTGCCGGAGCATTTCGTTGACATCTCACGGAGCAATAAATTGTTGGTGTCGGAGAGTTCGACCAACGTCATCGTGGATGTGAAACCGAATATCTTTTCTGTCAAAAAAATCAGCAAGTAGGAAAATGCCAAGAAACCGGCGTTGAACGCAAATTTCACGAAATTGTGCCAGTTGTTGTATGGTGGGTCGGCATAGAATTTATACATTTCAGAGAAACTGGCGAAGTTGTTGTTGATTGATGCCATCGACATATACACCATCGTGTAGCCCAAGAACACGAAGAATGCGCACCGCACCAGGTGGGCGCGGCGTGAGAAGTCGTGCATCGAGGCGATGGCGATATTACCCACAAGGAACTGCATGATGATAAACTCGGCGCGGTCTTTCGCCACTATCGAGCAGATCACCACCATCACCATGTGGCTGAAGAACGCTGTGCGCGAGTCGGTGAATGTGGTCACTACAATCGGCACAAGCGCAAACGGCACAAGGTAGATTTGCCACCAGAAGCGCACCGAAATCACTTCCACAATCACGATAAACAAAGTGATAAGTCCAACCAGAAATATCATTTTGCTAATATCATTGAATGTGCGCCAGCGGAACATATACATGAACACGAAGAATGCCGCCAACATCAGCGACACCAGTCCACACTGACCTATCCAACTCCAAATGTGGCTACTTTCTTTTTCGTTGATTTCCAATATTTTGCTATAACATTGCCCCAGAGTGTTAGCCACTTCTGGTGTCACGATATCGCCCTTACGGATAATCAAGCCGCCTTTTTCCACGATTCCGTCTGGCAGGCGTGCCGATTCTATTGCCGTCTTGTAGAGTTTGGTGGTTTTCGCATCGTTTTTCGCGAGGTTAGGCGCAAGCAGTTCGTCGGCTTCAATTTCGCTGACGATGTTTGCCCCCGATGTGTTTGGCGGACAGATAATCGCCAACTTTTTCAGCACCTGCTCGGTGGTGAAGAAATTGGCTGTGGATATGTCCTCGTCATTCTCGCTGATGAGTTTCAGTTTGCGTGTGGCATCGTCGATAATGCCTCGGTCTAAGCACGCTTTCACCTTGTTCACGATAGCCATTCGCACAGCTAAAGGCACTTCGGTGTGAGAGCGCACTATGGTGTCGAGCGTGTTCAGGCGGTTGAGGTGGCTGGTTTCGTCGTAGCGTTCGTAGATGGGCACAAATTCCTCTTTCGCTTTTCTCACCGCAGCGGCGGTGTCAGAATAGTGGTCCACATCGAATGGCGCTTTGTAGTCTTCATACGCCCATTTGGTGTCCACCTTATACGAGCGCAAGCACTCAGGAATCTGAAGTTCGGTTTCGGGCAAAAAATATGTAATCAGCAATATCGAGAGTACAAACAACCCGATATTTACCAACAGTTTAGTTTTATCGCTTTTCTTATTCATACGAAAACATCGTTATTTCTTTCCCCCCAATCATCGTTTGAGAGGGAGCATTATGATTGTTATCTCACACGCACTGCCGACGTTACGCCTTTCACCTTCTTCAGGCGCTTGCACAGTTTGGTCACAATGTCGGTGTCGTCGACCAATGCCTCCAGTTCGGCGTGGAACACGCCACCATCGGCACTGATGTTGAGGCGTCGCATATTGAGCGAGAGGTTGGTGGAAATCAGATAGATGATTTCTTGCAGAATGCCTTGGCGGTCGATGCCCTCAAGGTTGATGGTGACATTGAATTTCTTGGCTTTGGTTTCCCAATGCGTCTGCACGATGCGTCCGCCAAAACTGCTCTTCATTCGGTTTGCCACCTCGCAGTCCATCTTGTGAACCACCACTTCGTTTTTGTCGTTGATAAATCCTATCACGGTGTCGCCCGGAATAGGGTTGCAGCAGTCGGCTATGCGGTAGTTGCTCTTGCCGTCGATGGTGCGGAGCTCATACACTTTCTTGGTGTCGATTTTGCCTTCCACTGGCACCACCACAGGCTCTTGCTCTTGATGGCTTGATCGGCCGCTGAATGGGTTTATCAGTCGGTTGAGCAAACCGCGTGATGAGCGTTTGAATATCTTGAGCAAACCTGGTGAGAGGGCTATCTCTTCGTTGCCAATCATCTGGAACAGTTCATCTCTGCTCTTCACACGCTCTGCCGACACGATGCGGTTGATATTGTCCGACGATGCCTCCACGCCATTGTCGGCAAGGAATTTCTTGAGCATGGTTTCGCCCTGTGTCATGGTGGCACGGCGGTCGTGGCGCAATGCCTGACGCAGGCGTGTTTTGCCCTTAGCCGTAACGAGGAACTTTTCCCATTCGGGGTTGGGCTGCTGCGACTGGCTGGTGAGCACTTCCACTTGGTCGCCGCTGGCGAGTTTGTGCGATATTGGCACCAACTTATGGTTGATTTTACCCGCGATGCAGTGTGTGCCAAGTTCGGTGTGGAGCGTGAACGCCAAATCGAGCACCGTAGCGTCTTTGGGCAATGTAATCAACTCGCCCTTAGGCGTAAACACCACAATCTCACTGGCAAAGAGGTTGAGCTTGATGGTGTCGAGGAAGTCGATGGCGTTTGGCTCTGGATTTTTGAGGATGTCCTCAATGGTTTGGAGCCATGCTGCGAGTTCGCTTTCTTCCTCGCCCTCGCCAATCTTGTATTTCCAGTGCGCCGCAAAGCCTCGCTCGGCAATGTCGTCCATTCGGCGGCTGCGGATTTGCACTTCCACCCAGTTGCCGTCAGGACCCATCACCGTCACATGGAGCGCGCGGTAGCCGTTGGCTTTCGGATTGCTAATCCAGTCGCGCAAGCGGTCGGGGTGCATCTGATAGAGGTCGGTGATTTCGCTGTAGATGTTGAGGCAAATGCGCTTTTCATCGGCCTCGTTGTCACATTCGAATACGATACGCGCCGCATAGTAATCATACACCTGGTCGAAAGGTATATGTTTCGTCTCCATCTTCTTCCAAATCGAGTAGTGCGACTTGATGCGTGCCTTGAACTCATATTTCAAGCCCAGAGCCTTCAAGCGCTCATTGATGGGAGCGGCGAATCGCGCGAAAATCTCCTTATTGTGTGGCGAATTGGCAATGATTTGTTCCTCAATCGCCTTGTAGTCTTCGGGGTGCTCGTATTTGAAACTGAGGTCTTCAAGTTCGGTCTTAATGGCAAACAATCCCAAGCGATGCGCCAAAGGGGCATAGATGTAGAGCGTTTCGCCTGCAATCTTGTATTGCTTGGCTGGTGGCATCGACTGGAGCGTGCGCATATTGTGCAAGCGGTCGGCCATCTTGATAAGAATCACGCGAATATCGTCGCTCATAGTGAGCAGCAACTTGCGGAAATTCTCGGCCTGAGCCGAAGCCTGCGAACCGAAAATACCGCCGGAGATTTTGGTCAAACCGTCAACAATCTGCGCAATCTTCTTGCCAAACATCGCCTCGATGTCCTCGGTGGTGTATTCCGTATCTTCCACCACATCGTGCAAAAGTGCCGCACAAATCGAGGTTGAACCCAAGCCAATCTCCTGACTCACAATCTGCGCCACGGTGATAGGGTGCATGATATAAGGCTCACCTGAGCGGCGGCGAACACCCTTGTGAGCCTCGCGCGCAAACTTATAGGCCTTCTCAATAATCTCCACTTTCTTACGGTGATTACTTGATAGATAGCCATTTAAGAGATTTTGATAAGCATTGTCAATCATCATCTCTTCTTCCTGTGGTGTCATTTTAACTACATCTGCCATATATTTTCCATGTTACTGCCGTTAACATTCCGAATTTAATAACCACAAATTTAAAAATTTCCCACGAATTACCCACACTATTCCCCCACATTTTTTCTCTCATCAGCATATACATCTCGATTATTTTACACATCAAAGTCAGAAAAAAGCAATTTGGCACAGATTTTGCAATTGTAATCATATACATACGTTAACATGAACATCTAAAATCTGAGTGAAAATGAATACAGACAACAATTCTTCCAACTTTTGGCTTCAAGTAAAAAAAGAGTACATTGATGAAAACCTTGAGGCTTTGATCAATTATCTATCGAAATGCACAACAAAAGATAGGGAAAGCCACGATTACAAACTAACAACCGATGCTCTCAGCGATAGAGTGGAAGATATTTCCAACGCTCTCGCCGCACAACCTCTCTACAACTGTTCAATACCCGAAGCGGAATGCCATAAATACATAAAACTGATGGTGGCACACCTTCTTGTATGTCAGGAAAACGAATTATCTGACAACGAGGTTTTAGCGGCACTCTGCAATCTACTTGAAGCGACTGTTCGGCTGCAATCTACCGACACAAGCAAAAAATTGATGAATCTGTGCATTAATTGCCTTAACGATGTGGACATTGACACATTCAACGTCACTTGGTCAGACATTAAAGACCCCTGCTGTTTCTATCCACAAGTGCTTGCCACAAAAATCGCTGATACCACTCTCAAAGCAGCCAACGACGGAACCGTGTTGTATTATCAGAATAAAGGGTGCTTGATAGTGGACAACAACACGACAAAAATTGCAGCATTGAATTACAAGGATTGCCGACAGCACAAAAAACTTGAGCAAATCCTACCCTCACCTTGTCATTTGTGCGTGGTAGGTAACGGATCAGACAAACTTTCACAAGCGGCTTCAACAAATATTTCAAAAACCGACAAGGCTTATTGGGAAACAATACGCCAAATGGAAAGTGTGCGACCATCAGCCACCAGCACGAAAAAGCAACGTTATCAGGTGGGTGACTTGGTGTGTGTGAAACTAATTCAAGCCAACCGCAACACAATTAACGTAGAGACTACCGACCCCAAATTTGAGGCAAAAAGAGGGCAAGTGTTTATCGACAAGACTGTATTAGGCATCGACCGACAACTCATTCTTGATTTCTTTACCGAAAAAAGTTATACTGAAAAAGAAATATTGCTCACAGTGGAAGTGCAAGACAATTCAAATTTTCCTTTTATCTTGAGAAATGCAATCACAAAATATTACGAAGATCTTGCAGAAGATTCCAACGGTAGTGAAATGCTCGCCATTTGCTACGACAAATACTCTGTGGGGTATAAGTGGCTAACAGAGAATGGTCTTACGCTCAATATTATGGACACAGAAAATGCGTCTGATGACGAAATAATGGAAGCAATCGAGTATGTGGTTGTGCAAGAAAATAAAAAAATGGGGAAAAACTGTGTGATAAACGGATTGTTGAGCGAAAACTGTAATAACGAAGAATTTGATGTGGAGGAATTTAAGGCCAACGCTCGAAAAAATTTCTTGAATGGATTTCTCAAATGGACCACAAGACCTTCCGAAAACAAGTTAGAAGAAGTTGAGGAGATACCTGTAAACATCATCCACCACTGTATTTCTGCGCTTTACCACGACGCCAAACACAAACAAGAAACCAGACTTCGCCACCTCAAATTGAGTATGGCAAACACTCTCTGCACCCTCATTGCCGACACCAAAAACGCCGAATATCTGCGCTTTGAATTAAAATACCTCATGGCTTTAGTGAAATTTGCACATGGCGACAAATTCAACACCGACCTTACACTTGAGGCTAACGACGCATTCGCCAACATAGAAAATGTGAAAGAAAAATTGCAAATTATAGCCACACTCAACAACTACAATTTTGAACTACAGAAAATGCAAAAACTGCCAGAGCAGAAAACACCAGGAGTGGGCGACATCGGCAATATCCAAAAATTAGTAGAAGCCTCGCAAACACTTAATGGAGTAATCCCATTGAGAGAAATCGACGCCATCAAGCAAGCCATCGCAAAAAATCTTTTCGTGGACGACGAATACGAATCCATCATCGATGAAGAGTCAGAGTATGGTGAAGAAGACGACACAAAGGAATTTAAAACCTCCGTGGTGTTTGACCCAAGTAAAACCGACAAGCCAAACCTCAAACGCCAAATGAAAAACATATTAAATGCGGTGTGCGGTTTTCTCAACTCCGATAAAGGTGGCGACTTGTATATCGGCGTAAATGACGTGGGCGAGGCTAAAGGCGTGACTAAAGATGTGATACAGCTGTATAAAGACAAACAAATCACAGAAGAAAGCATTGATAAATATCGCCTTTTTATAGAAAATGCAATAGAAAATGCTTTCAAGGATGCCACTGGGCATGAGAACGGTCGCGACATCACAGGGCTGTTAGTGTCAACCCATATCGAAACAAGCGAAAAAAATGGAGAAAAAATATTGCGCATTCATATTTCTCCTTACGAATACGGTGTGGTGGAATTTTGCGACAATCATGTGTGGTACATAGACGAGGAAAAATCCTATATCCGCAAATCGGGAAGAACCGTGAAGATGACCGAGTCCTTGAAGGAGCAGTTGTTAGAACGACGCAAAAAGGGTAACAACCAAGACATGCAAAATATCCAAGTCATCCGAACGGCTATTGCTCAAAAGAAATGCATCAAACTTTACGGATATGAATCAAGCAGCGGCATTTCAGATCGCATTGTGGAACCATATTACTTCAAACCCTCGATTAATGCCATTGTGGCTTTTGACCTCGACAAAAACAGCAATCGAGAGTTTAAAATCAATCGCTTCCACAAGATAGAAATCATTGACAAAAAATGGAAAAACGAATCAAAGCATCTTGCAAATCCCAGGACTGACATTTTCCACATTATGGAATCTGAAAATCAAAAAGGGACTAAAATAGTGCTGGAATTTGACAACTATGTGAAGAATTTCCCGATGCCAAACGCCTGGAGGAAAGCCCCAAGTCGGGCGAAAGAATCTTCCTCGTTGACAAGGAAACAGGAAAATGGAGATTGGAAACCACCGTTTTCAGTTATGCTGGCATCACCCGATTTTATTTGGGATTGGCTCATCGCATCACTATCGTTGAAGGTGATCAACTGAAAGAGCACATTCGCAAATACATCAGCAGCATTAATGTCTAAACTTATTATCCGCGTTTTTCCCTCTTTCTTCCCTTGATGACCCGACACGTCCCTTTTGCCATCCCCGTAATCAATTTACGGGGGTGCCGAAGGGGACGTGTTTGATGTATTTCATTTCTTGGACGATGCGGTTGCGGCGGCGTAGGAGTTCGCCTGACGGATTTTTGGAGTCGCGTGTGAGGGGGCTGGGGAGTGTAGCGGCTATGAGGGCTGCGTCGCGTCGGGTGAGTTGGTCGGGATTTTTATCGAAATTGAGTCGTGCCACGGCTTTCACGCCATAGATGCCGTCGCCCATCTCTACGGAGTTGAGATACACTTCCATGATTCGCTCCTTGCCCCAAATAAATTCTATCAGCACCGTGAAATATGCCTCAAAACCTTTCCTCACCCAACTGTGACCTGGCCACAGAAACACGTTTTTGGCGGTTTGTTGCGATATGGTGCTGGCACCCCACTCCTTTCCTCCACGAAGGGCTTGAAGTCGGGCTTTGTAGATTTCCTCAAAGTCGAAACCGTTGTGCTTCAAAAAGCGTGCGTCTTCGCTCGACACCACCGCCAAGGGCATGTTCTCGCTGATTCTGTCGATACTCACCCATTCGTGCTCTATTTTTGGCTTACGGCCGTCGGCCACCTGCTCCACCACACGAATAAACATCAGCGGAGTGTAGTACACTGGCAGCCACTTCAATACCACCACCGCCGACACGGAGGAAACCAAAAAGAAGATAATCGCAAAAGATATCCAGCGAAATATGCGTCGAATGATATACATTTTTTAGAAGTTAGAGATTAGAAATTAGAATTTTTGGAAGTTAAGAAGTTAAAGAAGTTAAGACGATTGCTTTGCCTTCAGTCTTCTTGCAAACTCGTTGACTTGTTGACTTGTTGACCTGTTGACTTGTTGACTCGTTGACTCGTTGACTTGTTGACTTGTTGACTTGTTGACTTGTTGACTTGTTGACTTGTTGACTCGTTGACTCGTTGACTCTCCGCCTCGTCACCTCCTGTCGCGCAACTGCCAGAATGCTACTGCCGAGGCGGCTGCCACATTCAGGGAGTCCACTTGGTGGCTCATCGGGATTTTCACCACATAATCGGTGCTCGCTATCACTGCTTGCGACAAACCGTCGCCCTCGGTGCCCATCACTATGGCAAGGCGTGGAATGGTGGTGAGCAGCGGGTCGTCGAGGCTGATGCTGTCGTCAGATAGAGCCATCGCTGCGGTTTTAAAGCCGAGATCACCCAGTGAGCATATTGGCTCGTGAAGCCATGTCCACGGCACAAGGAAAACCGAACCCATCGACACTCGCACAGCACGACGGTTGAGCGGGTCGCACGACGATGGTGTGAGTAGCACGGCATCAATGCCAAGTGCGGCGGCACTGCGGAAAATGGCACCGATATTGGTGGTGTCGACCACGCCATCAATCACCACAATGCGTGTGGCATCGCGGCACACATCTTCCACCGTGCGCGGTTTCGGCCTACGCATCGCACACAGCACACCACGCGTGAGCGTGTAGCCCGTGAGCGAAGCCAGCAAGTCGCGGCCGCCAGTGTAAACCGGAATGTCGCCACAGCGTTGAATCAGCGAAGCGGCATCGCCAGTGATATGTTTTTCCTCGCACAAGAGCGACAACGGTTCACACCCGGCATCAAGTGCCACGTGTATCACCTTCGGGCTTTCCGCAATGAAAATCCCCTTATCAGGTTCCAACCTGTTGCGCAACTGTGCCTCGGTGAGTGTGCCAAACACCTCCACCCCAGCCTCATCAAGCGCCTTAATCCTAATCACCGCCATAATTCAAACATAAGTGAAATAATCAGCCACAAATTTACATAAAATCGGGCGAAAAATCAATTTGTGGAAATTTGTGCTCATCTGTGGTTCAAAATCAACCACAAATTTACACAAATTCCCACAAATTTTATTTCACCGGCACCTGAAGATTATTCCTCGCCAATTTACGCTTTTTTTTAAAAAATACGCCGCGGTGATTCCAGGATTGAGGGGGCGGTTATGGGCAGACGGGGCGAACGCTCAGACCCTGAAAACGGCTATTCGTATTGTTATATGATCCGAAATAGAGACCTCCGTTGGTAAATATGTAACTTTGGGCTCTCGTATTTGTTCCATCAACTATGTCTGCGATCCAGTAGTGTCCGTAGCCTGGCTGTCCCAACAACTTGTCTTTGAAATATTCGCCTGCAGCAGGCAAAAAGATGGAGTTGCCAGTGCTGCCTGTGACCACGAAGCCTTCCATGCCATTCTGTGTGGTCCACTTCCATGTGCATCGGGTACGGAGTTCGGTAAATTCCTTGTCAGTGGGCATTCGCCAGTCACCACCCATTTTCACATGAGCCACGTCGTATTTTGTGCCACTGATGTTATTGCCAATATTTTTATTGTACGGATTATCCGTATATAAGTAGGTGCTGTCGGCGTAATAGTCTTTTTGCTTCGTCTCGCCCCAAGAGTAATAGCCACCACAGTCTTCTGGAGCGCTGGCACCAACATTCATGTTGCACCACTTCACCGACAAACCGAGGTCCACAGCCACCCACTGTGCGGACTGCTGCGCAGTGGGCTTTTTGAATGCGAGGCTATCAACCATGTAAAGGGCGTAACTTGTGGTTTTGCCATCTTTATGGCACACATTCAAGGAGTCGTCCTTCTCTGGAATAGCGTTGAAAATTTGAAATGCTATACTGTCGATGGCTGCCACAGAGTGGTTCTCAACCTCACCATTGACTAAGCAAACATACACCGAGTCGGGCATAGCCACGGCTTGTGGCGCCAGTGCAAAAAGCGCTACTACAAACGAGAAAAGTCTCAATATTGTTTTTTTGCTAACTATCTTCATTTTCTTATCAATTTAAATGATCCTGACAATGTTTTTACCACACACACCTTCACATCTGAAGGCAACGAGACAGACGCTATGCCACTCTCGTTGGCATTTACGGTTGCACACAAGCGAGCGTCGATGCCATACACGCACACCGTGCTCCCGGCAGCCACACCCATCACGCTTAAAACATCGCCCGACATGGAAAATGAGGGCAGTGAAGCGGACGTTTTCACATCTGCGATGCCCGACAGCACGTCTCCATCAAACGCGATGGAGCGCATTTTGCTGAGCAGTCGCACTTCTGGTGCTTCATCAGGGTTTTGGATTTTCACACTCACGCTTTGAAGTTTCACCACGGTATTCTCGGTGAGAGGCATACGAAGGTCGGGCTCGTCAAGCAAGCGAACCACCAGTTCGTCGTTATTCCCGCCGGCAAAGAGATA